>Ga0115007_10000214_pt1 | contig 37232 bp, 33 predicted proteins | sample ArcOceMetagenome_2_FD_87166 | JGI IMG/M metagenome (GOLD analysis project Ga0115007, IMG submission 87166) | Marine eukaryotic phytoplankton communities from Arctic Ocean - Arctic Ocean ARC135M Metagenome | ecosystem: Environmental > Aquatic > Marine > Oceanic | place: Arctic Ocean | collected...
CCCCTGATAGTCAACATTCTGACCTTCGCCCTAGGTCACTCATTACCCGTAATACCTTTGATAGACGTAAATTTAAGGACATCCAATGAGCACTCCTATAAAAGATACGATCACCGACGAGCAAATCCGCTACGATCAGGAGCATATCTGGCACCCTTACTCATCGATGATTAATCCACCTCCCGCTTACCCTGTAGCCTCCGCTAAAGGTGTCCGTCTAACGTTATCAGATGGCCGTGAACTCATCGACGGCATGGCTTCATGGTGGTCTGCTATTCATGGCTACCAGCACCCCGAACTCAACAGCGCCGCTCATCAACAAATAGATACCATGGCGCATGTCATGTTCGGCGGATTAACGCATGAACCAGCTATAGAACTCTGCCGTAAATTAATTGATATGACGGCTGAACCGTTACAAAAGGTGTTCTTGGCGGACTCAGGCTCAGTCGCCGTTGAAGTAGCCATTAAGATGGCAATTCAATACTGGCACGCGCAGGGTAAAGTTCAAAAAAACAAACTCATTACGATACGTAACGGTTACCACGGCGACACCTTTGGTGCGATGGCAGTGTGCGACCCAGTGAATGGGATGCACGAAATTTTTACACACTCCCTACCCAAGCACTATTTTGCTGATCGCCCTAACATTGGATTTGATCAAGATTGGAATGATCGAGATATTTTATCGTTACAGGCGCTCATCGAAACGCACCACGCAGACATAGCCGCATTGATTCTTGAACCTATCGTACAAGGCGCTGGCGGTATGCGTTTTTATTCGCCGGAATACCTTAAACAAGCTAGGGCGCTATGTGATCAATATCAACTACTCTTCATTGCTGATGAAATTGCAACGGGTTTTGGCCGAACAGGTGAATTGTTTGCGTGTGATCACGCCCAAATAACACCGGATATTTTATGCCTTGGAAAAGCGCTAACAGGCGGCTACATGACCCTTGCAGCGACGCTAACAACCTCCCATATCGCCGAAACCATATCATCCGGCGGCGCTGGTTGTTTTATGCATGGCCCTACCTTTATGGGGAACCCGCTAGCATGCGCGGTTGCGAATAAGAGCCTGGAATTACTGACCAACAGTGACTGGAAGTCCAACATTCAGCGCATAGAAGCTCAACTTAAACGCAACTTATCGCCAGCAAAAGCCATTAACGGCGTAGCCGATGTGAGATGCTTAGGAGCGATTGGTGTTATTGAACTTGATGCCCCGGTTGATGCTAGCCGCATTCAGAAAATGCTAGTCGAAGAAGGCATTTGGGTGCGCCCATTTGGCAAACTGGTCTATATCATGCCGCCCTATGTAATGGACGAAGAGACGTTAGATACCTTAACCAACACTCTAGTTCGTGTGGTTACTCGGTACTTAACTATTTGAATAGACTACACTGAATTCAGTGCAGCACTCATTAGACTGAGCCGTTTTGAAGAACTATTTTGCCTAAACCTGTTTCTAAATAACGTACATTAATCATGCATTCGATCTAGCCCAAAAGGAGTTCATCATGGCGCGTATTAAAATAGATATGCCAGAGCACTTTATTTTTTCGACCGTGCTGCCTATTCGTATCAGCGATATCAATTATGGCGGGCATCTAGCCAATGACGCCGTACTTTCAATGATGCATGAAGCACGCGTTCGCTTCCTTAACAACTACCACTGTTCTGAACAGAATGTCGATGGGCTTGGGCTCATCATGACAGACTCTGCAATTGTCTATCGCTCCGAAGGCTTTTATGGGGATTTAATTCAAATTGACGTTGCGATTGGCGATTTCAACAAATACGGCTGCGATATCTTTTATCTTCTATCGAATAAAAAGACAGCTGAGGAACTCGCCATTGCTAAAACTGGTGTTGTATTTTTTGATTATGAAGCACGAAAAATAGCCCCAATGCCGGATAGCTTTAGATCATCAATGCAACAAGATACAAAATAAAAAACTCATTACCCAACCAACATAAGCGCTACCACCTACCCGCCCTAAAACACGGTAGTGTTGGCGCTTTCCTACCTCATTACTCTTCGTATTCTGTGTAAGTGCCCGGTGCGAGATTTTCGAAGCGAGAGTATTTACCGATAAAAGCGAGCTTAGAGGTACCGATGGGACCGTTTCGCTGCTTACCGATAATAATCTCGGCAATGCCTTTATCATCAGAATCTTCGTTATACACTTCATCACGATAAATAAACATAATAACATCAGCATCTTGCTCTATCGCACCCGACTCCCGCAAGTCTGAGTTAACGGGCCGTTTGTTAGGCCTATTCTCCAAACTTCGGTTAAGCTGCGATAGCGCCACTACTGGGCATTCCATTTCTTTGGCTAAGGCTTTTAACGAGCGTGAAATTTCGGATATTTCTTCTGCCCGACTCGCATTCGCCTTACCCGTTTTAATCTGCATTAATTGCAGGTAATCGATCATGATCATAGAGATAGCGCCGTGCTCACGCACAATGCGCCTTACCCGCGTACGCATCTCATTTGGGCTAATTCCCGAGGTATCATCGATGAACAAAGGCTTGTCGCGAAGCATATTGACAGCCGTTGTTAGCTTTGGCCAATCCTCTTCGTCTAGCTGTCCGGTACGGATTTTAGTCTGATCAATACGCCCCATGGACGATAACATACGCGTAATCAACTGGTCGGAAGGCATCTCCAAGCTGAATACGACTACCGGCTTATTGGTCCCCATCAAGGCGTTTTCGACCAAGTTCATCGCAAAAGTCGTTTTACCCATCGACGGACGTGCCGCCACGATCACAAGGTCAGATGGCTGAAGTCCGGCTGTTCGATCATTTAGGTTATCAAAGCCGGTGGTTACACCGGTTAGTTCATCGCTGTTATTAAATAAGAAATCGATGCGATCGACTGCTTTTTTTAGCAATGGATTAATAGGTTCTGGCCCCCCCTGATTAGGACGGCTTTCTGCAATCTGGAAAATCTTTTGCTCAGCATCGTTTAAAATCTCTTCGGACGCACGACCTTCTGTAAAAAACGCACTATCAGAAATTTCTTGCGACACACTGATCATTTGCCGCAAGAGCGCACGGTCTCGTACAATTTCGGAATAGGCACGAATATTGGAAGCACTGGGTGTATTTTTAGCGAGATCAACTAGATAATCTAACCCGCCCGCCTTATCAAGCTCACCCGTTCGATCTAGCTCTTCCGATAACGTAACCACATCGATGGGTTGCTGGTTATTGACCAACTTCTGCATAACACGGTAGATCATACGATGATCATGGCGGTAAAAATGATCTTCCGTCAATACTTCGGACGCGGTATCCCACGTATTGTTATCCAGCATCAAACCGCCTAGCACTGATTGCTCTGCCTCTATCGAATGAGGCGCAATTTTGATCTGGGCGACCTCATCATCTTGCATATCAGTGTAACCCATGGCGACTTTTACCTCTCAAAACTAAAACAGTTACTAAAACATAGCCTAAACGCAAAAAAGCACGGCGTAGTATTCTACGTCGTGCTTTTTAGGACTGAAACGTTATTCAGAAATTAATAGGCTTTCGCTATTAATTTTCTGGAACAACAGTAACAGTAATCGTCGTTGTAACTTCAGCGTGCAGCTGGATAGCCACTTCGAATTCGCCAGTATGACGCAAAGCGCCTTCTGGTAAACGAACTTCGCTTTTAGCGACGTCCTGACCTGCTGCAACGATAGCATCAGCAATATCACGAGTACCGATAGAACCGAACAACTTACCTTCGTCACCCGCTTTAGAAGCGATAGTCACGTTAAAGCCATTCAGTGCTTCAGCACGCGCTTCAGAAGCGGTTAGTGCTTCAGCTGCGATTTTTTCTAAATCAGCACGACGTGCTTCAAATTTAGTTACGTTGTCAGCTGTTGCAGGAACAGCTTTACCTGTAGGGATCAGGTAGTTACGACCAAAACCAGCTTTCACAGACACTTGATCGCCTAATGAACCCAGTTTACCAATTTTCTCGAGCAGGATAACTTCCATCTCGTAAACCTCTTTGGGTCTGCAGCTTAACTGCAGTACTAAATCTTGGCTAAAAAACAGACGAAAAATCGACTGCTAATTAACCCCGTATTCACTCATCAGCCTATCTAGATAGGCGTCTTACACTTACAGGTGGCTGTCTGTGTAAGGCAGCAATGCGATAAAACGCGCACGCTTGATAGCTGTTGCCAGTTGACGCTGGTAACGAGCTTTAGTACCAGTGATACGGCTTGGTACGATCTTACCAGTTTCGCTAACGTAGCCTTTTAACACTTCAAGATCTTTGTAATCGATCTCTACAACGTTTTCAGCAGTGAAACGACAAAACTTGCGACGACGGAAAAAACGAGCCATCTTTATATCTCCTAATTAAATTATTCAGCAGCTTCTGTAGTAGCCGTTTCAGTAGCAGCTTCAGGCTTCTCTTCAGTCTTTTCTTCTTGACGAGGAGAATCTTCACGACGAGGCTTACGTTCTTCACGCGCTTCTGCCGCTTTGATTGGAGATACATCAGTGACCGCTTCTTTACGACGGATCATCATGTTACGCAGAACAGCATCGTTGTAGCGGAACATGTTCTCTAGCTCATCTAACGTTTCTTGTGAACATTCGATGTTCATAAGAATGTAGTGTGCTTTGTGAGCATTGTTGATCGGGTAAGCAAGTTGGCGACGACCCCAGTCTTCTAGACGGTGGATCGTTCCGTTAGCACCTTCGATAACGCCGGTGTAACGCTCAACCATTGCTGGTACCTGTTCACTCTGGTTCGGGTGAACCATGAATACGATTTCGTAATGACGCATTTTTGCTCCTTACGGGTTGTAGCCTTCGGACCGCTATTTATAAGAGAACGAAAGCAAGGAGGTTAATAGTATTTCTCAAAAGAGTGCGGCATTTTACAGATTCTACGTTTTGTTTGCAATCAAGTCTTTCGTATAGTCGAGGGTTGATCTACTCTTACACCATCACTTATCAAGGAATACGGTTAATGCATTCTTTTATTTCATGCATATTCACTATGATTTTGCTCTCTGTGGCAGGCACGGGCCTTGCGGAGACGGCTCAACACGATATTGTATATTTATGCACCAATGCAGATGGTAGTAAGTCATTTAATGGATTGCCATGTGGTCCGAATGCAAAACGTTCTGAATACAAAATATCAGCTCCACCTAAGCCGATCAAAGCGACTCCTTCTCTTCGCAGTGGCGAAATCCTGAATGAAACAGGCCAACAGCAGGCATCTGCGTTGAATAAGGGCACCAAACTAAACCCTCAGCCTAAAAAATTAGCAGACAAAGAAGAGATATTAAAAAAGCCCTGATAACAGGGCTTTTATGGAACATTAGCCAGGTAGCTTTCAATCAATATTGACTATTTCATAGCTGTGAGCAATATTCACTCCGCCTTTTTCTAACATAATAGAAGCAGAACAGTATTCTTCAGCCGATAGCTTCACGGCACGTTCGACGACTTTTTCTTTTAAATTACGCCCTGTTATCACAAACTTCACATGAATATCGGTGAATACAGCTGGTACCGCATCTGAACGTTCTGCAGAAATTTCTGCTATACAGCTTTCAACATCCTGACGTGATTTTTTAAGGATGTTAACTACGTCATAGCTAGTGCACCCACCAAGGCCAGCTAACAAAAGCTCCATTGGGCGTGGGCCCGCTTTTTGATCACCATCAACCGTTATACTAAACCCTGTACCTGTTGTAGCTTTAAAACGTACATCACCATCCCACTCTACTTTGGTTGTCATTGTCACAATAGCTACCTCAATCAAACAACGCTTTTAATTTTTCACCCGGTTCATCAGCCCGCATAAAAGTCTCGCCGACCAAGAAGGTGTGTACTTTGTGCGCGTGCATTAGCTGCACATCTTCACGGGTAATAATACCGCTCTCTGTTACTACTATGCGGTTTTCAGGGATGTGCTTTAACAACTCGATGGTTGTATTTAGACTCACATCAAACGTATGCAGATCCCGATTATTGACACCAATCAAACGATTATCAAGATGCAGTGCTCGCTCAAGCTCTTCACCGTTATGTACTTCGACGAGTACATCCATACCTAATTTTTTAGCCACTCGATCGAGCTCTGCCATTTGCGCATCTTCTAATGATGCAGCAATTAACAGAATACAGTCGGCACCTATGGCACGCGCCTCAAACACTTGGTAAGGATCAACTATAAAATCTTTACGGATGATCGGCATAGAACAAGCCGCGCGAGCCTGCATTAAGTAATCTTCATGACCTTGAAAAAAGTCAGCATCCGTTAAAACTGATAAACAGCTTGCACCACCGCGCTGATAGGACTTAGCAATCGCTGCAGGGTCAAAGTGATCACGCAGCACACCTTTGGACGGACTCGCTTTTTTCACTTCAGCGATCACGGCACAGTTACGACCGACTATCGAGAATGCAATACTTTCAGTAAAGCCACGGGGATCAAAGTCAGTACCTAATTGCTGCTTGATTCGCTGTTCTAAATCTCCCAAGGAGATATCAGTACTGCGCTCGTCAACTTCTTCGTATTTACGCTTAATAATCGTTTTTAAAATAGTAGGGACTTCAGACATACATTACTCATTTAAACCTTGGCTAAACTCAGCCAGCTCTGCCATTTTCTTCGCAGCGCTGCCTTGCTTCATCGTATCGAGCGCCAGAGTGACACCCGCTTTAATAGTACCGACCTTATCCGCCACATAAAGTGCGGCTCCGGCATTTAATGCAATCATCGACATCGCTTTCTCATGCTGACCAGCAAAAGCGGCGCGTATCAACGCGAGACTTTCAGCGGTACTAGCTACCTGCAGCCCATCTAAACTTTGTGTTTCCAAGCCCGCCATTTCGGGCGTGAGTACATACTCCGTGACCCGGCCGTCTTTTAATTCGGCTACAAAGGTATCACCTGCCAATGAAATCTCATCTAAGCCTTCAGCGGCATGAACAACCATAGCATGCACTGCACCTAACTTGTTAAGCGACTCAGCTAGCGGGCGGCATAATGACTTATCAAACACACCCAACAAATAATGTTTAACGCCTGCGGGGTTTGTTAGCGGGCCTAGTACATTAAATATAGTACGCATCGCCATCTCTTTACGGGGACCAATGGCATACTTCATAGCGCTGTGGTGCTGGGGTGCAAACATAAAACCAACGCCGACTTGATCAATACATTGAGCAATGTGTTCTGCTCGGAGCGACAGATTAACACCGCTCGCTTCAAGCAGATCAGCAGAGCCTGAACTAGACGAAACTGATCGATTGCCATGTTTGGCAACCGTCCCGCCAGCCGCTGCGACAACAAACGAACAAGCTGACGACACATTAAATAAGTTTGCACCGTCACCACCGGTGCCAACAATATCTACCGCACCTGTTGTACCTATAACTACCGGCAAAGCTAACTCACGCATGACACTGGCTGCCGCTGTTATCTCATCTACCGTCTCGCCTTTCATACGCAAGCCCATTAGCAATGCACCAATCTGCGCATCGCTTGCTTGGCCAGACATTATCTGACGCATAACAGAAACCATTTGCTCTGTTGATAAATGCTCTCCCTCGGCTACGTGAGCCAGAGCTTGTTTAATATCCATTGATCGCTCCGTTGTAAATCAGCGCTTTAGAAAATTTTCAAATACCCTATGCCCGTCTTGCGTAAGCACGGCTTCGGGATGGAACTGTACACCTTCGACATCCAGTGCCTTATGTCGTAAACCCATGATTTCATCAAACTCGCCATCGGGCGTTTGAGTCCAAGCGGTTATTGCTAAACAATCGGGTATATTCTCTTTATCAACCACCAGCGAATGGTACCGAGTCACATCAACCGGGTTAGGCAACCCTTCAAACACACCTGTACTGTCATGGTAAATAAGAGAATTTTTACCATGCATGACACGTCGGGCGCGAATTATATTACCACCAAATACTTGCCCAATGCTCTGATGGCCCAAACAGACGCCTAAAATGGGAATTTTTCCAGAAAAGTATTCAATAGTAGATAGTGAAATACCCGCCTCATTGGGAGTACAAGGTCCAGGCGAAATAACCAAGTGAGAAGGCGCTAAAAGCTCAATTTCACTTAATGTTAATTCATTATTTCGTTTGACCAAAACATCCGCGCCTAATTCAGAAAGGTAATGCGCCACATTAAATGTAAATGAATCAAAATTATCAATCAGCAACAACATCGCGCTGATCTCTCCTCAACAAAAACCGCAAGATTACCACACTCAACTGCAGCTATCTTCCTAGGGAACACTTATACCTTTTACGAACACTGCGACGGCTTGATGCAAAGCACGCTCAGGCTCCCCTTTTTCGATGGGGAACCCAAACTCAGCTTTGTGATACCAAGGCGCTTTTACCATTTCCATAAATTGCGCTGCAGCAATGTCGATGTTATCAATCTTCACCGTACCCAATGATTTTTGACGTGAAAGGTACCCCGCTAACATACGCTTCACCCGTTGAGGGCCCTGTTCGTAAAACACCTTACGAATCGCGTCACTATCGGCACTACTAACTGACAAGGCTATACGCCGAATTGAGCGCGCTTCGCTTTGCCCCAAAACACCCAGCAAAACCTGCCCAAACTTCATAAGCGACTCTTCAACATTATCAGTCCAGATAGCTGATTCATCGGTCATAGGAAACAGGTCACAAGTTGACTGTGTAATCATCGCCTCAAACAAACCCAACTTATTTCCATACAAACGGTATAGAGTACTGATTGATCCCCCTGCACGACGCATAATTTCGTGGATGCTAGCGCGATCAAAGCCTTGCTCTAAAAAAACGTCACGGGCCGCTTCAAAAATTTTACGCTGACGTTCCTGCCCCTTTACCGTCAAGCTTGTTCTTACCCCACCGCCACTAGATTGTGTGTCTTTCATAATTAAGAAGTTCGTGTTCTTAGCCAACGGGCTGTAAATAATTGATGATCATTTGGTACTGTCTTTAGCAACAGTCTGTTTAATGTTTGGAGATAGGAAAGCAGAAAAATGTAATGTACATTACATAATAATATATGTCTTTTTTACCTCCAACATCAATCAGCATTCTGTTTTACTGCTATTACTTAGTTGGGCGCCCCCATCCCTTACAAAGTCTACTTGAGGTTTTATGCACGCTTACACGTCGCCCATTCCAGGATTAATACTCATGCTGGCTAGCTTGACGGGGATGGCACCATTAGCAATCGACGCCTACTTACCTGCTATCCCGACTATTGCTAACGCCATTGGTTCAAACGTCCACGCTGTCGAATTATCAATCAGCCTCTTCTTAGGTGGGTTTGGTCTGGGCCAGCTTATTGGCGGACCTTTTTCGGACCATTTTGGACGGCGTATAGCGACCTTTGCCGGTTTAACGCTCTTTGCATTCGGATCCCTAGGTATCTGCTTCATTCAAAGCGTGGAAATGTTATGGGCTGCGCGCGTTATTCAAGCGATAGGCGGTGGGGTTGCTGTTGTAAACTCTAACGCCATTATCCGCGACATTAGTAGCGGAAAAGAAAGTGCCAGAAACCTATCAAATATGGCTCTTATTTTAATGATTGCTCCGCTGCTTGCTCCGATGATAGGTACATTAATCCTAAAATTTAGCGGCTGGAGAGCCATCTTTGTGTTCTTGCTAGCATATGCATTGATACTCATCCTCGTGTTTTACTTCAAAATGCCAGAAACACGTGTAAAACATACTCAGAAAATTAGTATTCTAACCCGCTATTGGATGGTTCTAAGCCACCGCCAAGCGCTCGCTTACGTATTCACCTTAACCTGTGCACAAGCTGCGCTATTCGCCTTTATTACTGGCTCACCTTCAGTCTACATGGGATATTTTGGTCTATCTGAGACCATTTACCCCCTCTATTTTGGTATTAATATACTGGCTCTGATTGTCGCTAACCGAATCAATAACCGTATGTTACGCAGCTATTCACCGCACTCATTACTTACCTTTGGACAGATTTTACAGTGCTGCGCAGCCGCATCGCTTTTATTCTATGTAACCTTTTTTAGCGATTTATCCTCATACCTCTTCGCTGCCTTAATGATGCTAATTATGAGTTCTCATGGCTTCATTATGAGTAACAGCATGTCGAGTACGATTGAGTTTTTTCCAACTAACAGTGCAACGGCAACCGCGTTAATGGGTGCATTTGGTTTTACTACGGGGGCTATAACCGGATCACTGGTTGGAATTTTTGGGGATGGCACACCGTTACCGATGGCAATAGTCATACTTGGCTGTACAACAACGGGAATTCTTTTGCGCAATCTATTACAACGGAAAAAACCAGAACCTTTAACCACCTCTTAACTCGAGTGCGGGTACTCTTCTGATGCGAGTATCAGTCAGTGTTTGTCTATTGGCAGATTCTGATACCCATCAGGAGAAACGGAATGAAGTTCAACACGACAAAATTATTTGTCGTTTGGTGCACCGCCAGTTTTTTAGCGGCGTGTAGCATTCAATCATCCAACGTCGATTATGCTGATCAGATTGAACAGGAGATCCATCAGCTACCAACTTGGAGTGAGTCGAATACCAGCGAGATAGCTAACGGTATCCAGCCCACCTCACTTGGCGATTTAATTGATTCACCCGAGCTGGATGCGATGGTGATCTTAGCGCTTAGTGCAAACCCAAGCCTCCAACAAACACTACTGACACTTCGCATTCAGCAAGCTAGCTATCGTCAAACACGCAGTGATCAACTGCCAACAGCAGACCTAACCCTATCCAACTCCAGAGAGGAAGATCAAGCACGCCTCTATTCTGGCCAAGTTTCCGCTAGCTGGACGTTAGATATCTGGCAGAAACTAGCCGATAGCGCCCAAGCGGCCAAGGAAAATACAGAAGAACAAAAAGCCCTGTATAACGCAGCACGTAATACATTAGCAGCGGAAGTCATGACTCAGTGGCTTTCACTGATTACGGATACTCAGAACCTATCGATTCAAAACAGCAATGTTGCGACGCTGCATTCTTACGAGACTTTTATCACCCAACGCTATCGCAGCGGCTTATCTACATTAGAAGAGTTAGATAATTCACGCAGTGCGGCATCTAGCGCTAAAGCGGACGCTGCAGCAACTCAGCAAGCGATATCCGAAGCGAAACGCGCTCTTCACATTCTATTAGGCCAGTCGTCACTATTAACGACAGAATACCCGCGCGCTTTACCCAAGGTCTTAGTTCCTCTGGCAGACTTGCCACAGCAAACGTTGAATCGCCGACCCGATTTAGTCGCCGCTTTTCATGCGCTGGAAGCATCCAAGCTAGAAACTCGTGTGGCTTATAAAGCACTGCTCCCAAGTATTAGTTTAGACGCGGCGCTGTCTAGCTCCGGTAGCTCACTTGAGGACTCGCTACTAAAAGACCCAGTCTGGAGCTTACTAGGGCAACTCACCGCGCCCTTATTTCACGGTGGCGACTTACAAGCCGCCGTTGATATTTCAGAACTGGAGAGCGCACAAGCTTACCAAGCATTCCGAGAGGCGCTACTTAACGCAATCGCGGAAGTGAACGATGGATTAAGCCGCGAGCGCTCGCTTGCAATCCAGCAATCCCATATTGAATCCGCGCTTGTCAGCGCACAACGCAGCCTAACGCAATACGAACGAAGCTACCGAAATGGCTTAACCGATCTACTAGATCTACTCACCGTGCAGCAAACCACATATAGCTTAGAACAACAGCTCAATGAAATAATCAGCCAACGTTTAATTAACCGCGTAGAACTTGGTCTAGCGTTAGGTCTCGGCTACAAAAACAAGCGCATAAACGACACGAGGGATGCTGTATGAAACCACGCCTCATACCTTGGATTACGCTAGGCATTGCTGGCTTTCTAGTGGCTTTAGTTATTCTGTATGTGAAAGCACAAATGACTGCCCAAGCCAATCGCCCAATACCAGAAAAACAAACGGTGGAAGCACGAACCACTGTGAATGTAATGACAGCTTCACTCGCCACTTACCAAGCCGTCTTAAACAGTTATGGCGCTGCCGAACCACACTACTCGTTAACATTAATTGCCGACGTGTCTGGTAAAATAGAAAGCTTACATAGTAACTTTGAAGTTGGCACCTTACTGAAAAAAGGCGACCAACTCCTGACTATTAATGACCGAGAGTATCGCGCAACGTTAGCCTCAGCTAAAGAAGCCCTAGCTAGCGCTCAGCTCAGCTTGCTGGAAGAAGAGCGACAAGGCCAGCAAGCCAGCGCCGAGTGGAAAGCGTCGGGCTTATCCGGTGATCCCGCTTCTGATCTAGTTCTACGTAAGCCTCAGCTAATAGCTGCTCAAGCTACCGTTGCTAGCGCAAAAAGCGCGTTAGCGAGCGCACAGCAAGATGTCATAAACACCCAGATTAAAGCACCTTTTGATGCACTGGTTATTGAACGCTCAGTCTCACCCGGTAGCTATTTACAAGCAGGCACTGAACTCGGCGCACTATACAGCACTGATCGGGTTGAAATTGAGCTATCATTTTCAGCGCAAGAATGGGAAAACTTAGCCGATGCGCAGCAACTAATTAATGAACATTGGCCCGTGACACTTACCATGTCGCAGGCTGAAGGCAAATGGCAAGGGTATGTTGTGCGAGTGGAGCAGCACATGGATAGTACAACTCGACAACGGTCGCTCATTGTCGCCGTTGATCAGCCATTAGCTCTACCCACTCCGCTTTTACCTGGCAGCTTTTTAAAAGCCAATATCCAAGGGCGGTCTGTTGCCGGTTTATGGAAATTACCCGCAACAGCACTCAGTCAGCGAGGTGAAATCTGGTATGTAACCGCACAAGAAACGCTAGACCTCTTTACTAGTGAGCCTCAATTTAGCGAAGGTGATTTCATTTATATTGTGCCGCCCACCTCTTTAGCGGCACATACGCAGCGCATTGTTGTCCACCCATTGAGCAGCTACCTAAAAGGTATGCTAGTCGATGCCTCTACTGGCGTTAATGCTACGGTATCAACCACAAGCAACTCAGCGACCTTGAACGAGACACCAACACATGACTAACCCGGTATCGAAAGGCGGATTAGTTGGCTGGTTTGCCTTAAACCCGGTCGCTGCTAATCTCTTGATGTTGTTAGTCATTGTACTGGGTATTCTTGAAGTAACCCATTTGCGTAAAGAAGCATTCCCATCGATGGAGCCCGATAGCATCACTGTAGCGATGACCTACAACAGTGGCTCTGCGGAACAGTCCGAAGAAGGGCTCGCCATCAAAATAGAGGACCAGCTCGACAATGTGTCGGGGATTAAATCAATTACCAGCATATCCACAGGCAACGGCACTACAGTTACCATTGAGAAGCTGAGTGACTATGACCTAAGCACATTATTAAATGATGTGAAAACGCAAGTCGATGCTATTTCATCTTTTCCTGCAGACGCTGACAAGCCGGTTATTGAGAAAGCTACTCGCGAAGAACACGCGCTTTGGATACAACTCTATGGAAATACCGATAGACAAACACTCCAACAACTCGCTTATCGTCTTAAACGTGATTTACTCAGCCAAGCGGCAATCAGCAGTGTCGATATATCAGGCTGGTTAGATCCGATGATGGTTGTCGAGGTGGATGAAGAACGCCTTCAGGCCTACGGCCTTTCGCTGTCAGATATTGAAGATGTCATTAACAATAACTCCACTAGCACAACAACAGCCACGCTCAGTAACAAACAACTCTACTTACAGCTTAAAGCCTCCGAACAAGCCTATTTAAAACAAGAGTTTTCGTCTATTCCACTCGTGACTGACGAAAGTGGCCGGCAAGTTATGCTCGGCAATGTAGCCACCATTAGAGACACCTTTGACGATGACACCTCTGCCCTTTCCCGCTTTCAGGGCGAAACCAGTTTAGCGCTAGAGGTGATCACTACCGGACAAGACGACATCACTAATTCAGTGAATGCGGCTAATCAGGTAGTAGACCAATGGATTGAAGCCGGAAACTTACCGCAAGGAGTCGAGCTAGAGACTTGGTATGATCGCAGCACAACAATAAGCGACCGGCTCAGCCTAATGGTCAAAAACGCCCTTACAGGTATCGTTCTAGTCTTTATATTGCTCGCGTTATTTTTAAACCTGACTGTCGCTTTCTGGGTCGCTATGGGGCTACCTTTTATCTTCTTCGGAACCCTATATTTCATGGGTGATTCCTTTATGGGCTTATCACTCAACGAATTCACTACCTTTGGTTTTATCTTAGCCCTAGGGATTGTGGTAGACGACGCCGTTGTTGTTGGTGAAAGCATTTACAGTGTTCGCTCCAAAGAGGGTGACACGCTCGCTAATACTATCAAAGGCACACTGTTAGTAGCCAAGCCCACACTCTTTGGCGTCTTTACTACCATTGCTGCTTTTTATACGTTGTCGCAGATTAGTGGCGGTCTCGGTAAACTTTATGCCCAATTTGCGGCCGTGGTGGCTATCTGCCTAGTGCTATCAATTATAGAATCCAAACTGATCCTACCTGCCCACTTAGCCCATTTAAATACGCGTAAAAAAGCCTCCTCTTTCTTTTTGTTACGCGGCTGGCAAACCGTTCAAGGCTATGCCGATGCCGGCATGATGTTTTTAACTCATAAACTCTACCGACCTTTGATTGAAGTCGCCTTACATCATCGCTACGCCATTACCGTTGGTTTTATCGCACTCTTTATTCTAGTGATGTTAATGCCGTTCACAGGTGCCGTAAAAATGAGCTTTTTCCCGGAGATTGCGGGCGACACCGTGCGAGCCGAACTCACGATGCAAACCGACGCGACCTTTGGAATGACCCACGACACACTCAATTGGTTAGAAAATACTGCTTACAAAACAGATAGTGAATTACGTAATGGCACGAACAAAAGCCCTGCACATGTCGAGGCAAATAATGCTACTCAAGCCGACAGCACTGCGAGTGAAAGTGCGATAGCCCATTTACAGGTTATTTCAGAAGCGGATCAATCCGGCAAAGTAACCGTTGAACTCACGACAGATGCCCCCTATGACATCAACCAGTTTACTCAAGCATGGAGCCAAAATGCAGGCGTGCCTTCTGGCGTAAAAACACTGCGCATTCAAAACTCTCCGGGCATGGTAGATGCTCTGCGCATCGAACTTCGATCAGACGACAGCGACTTGCTAACTCAAGCAGGTGAATCACTTAAGCTCAAACTAGAAAGTGTAGCCGCCATCAGCGGCATAGAGGACAGCTTAGCGCCAAGCCAGCCTCAGCTAAAATTAGAACTTACACAAGAAGGACGTGCTCTCGGCTTCACTACGCAAATGCTTGCAACACAAGTCTTGCAAGCATTTAAAGGTCAAGCGGTACAGAAATTCCAGCGTAATAGCGATGAAGTTGAGGTACGCGTACGCTACCCTAGTAATGACCGACAAACGACAGCCGATGTCCTAAATGCCAACGTACGGACTAGCGATGGTACTGTGGTTCCTTTATCGAGCGTGGCAACACTCACCTTTGGGTACACTCAAGACTCAATCACGCGCATTGATCACAAACGCGCAGCATACATGTCTGCCAATGTGGACAAAGACATCACCTCATCCACCGAACTTGTCACCGAGTTACAAGCCAGTCTAATCCCCGATCTACTGCGTGAATATCCCGGTTTAGATATTCACTTTGGTGGCGAAGCCGAACAGCAAGCGGAAACCCAAAGCTCGATGGCCAGCATGTTTTTACTAGCTATGCTTATCATTTATATGCTGCTAGCGATTCCACTCAAATCTTACATTCAGCCTGTACTTATCATGACCGCTATTCCCTTTGGCGTAGTTGGTGCCATATTAGGCCACTGGATGAATGATTTATCGCTTGGGATTCTATCCCTAAACGGTATTATTGCGCTCAGTGGAGTCGTGGTGAATGATAGTTTACTGCTAGTTTCTCGCTTTAATGACCTACGAGACGAACACGCCAACCTACACGACGCTATCTGCGAAGCCTGCTGTGGTCGTTTACGTGCCGTACTACTTACATCATTTACAACGTTTGCCGGGCTCATTCCTTTACTCGGTGAGACCTCCATGCAAGCACAGTTTTTAATACCCGCGGCTGTATCACTCGGTTACGGTATTATGTTTGCTACACTCATTACGTTGATTCTGATACCTGCTATTTTGATGATTCAAGAAGACGCAAGCCGCCTTTTAAACCGTGTACGACACAGTTTAACATCCACCACAACGGAGCCTACATGCTAAGCACTTTACTCATCGAAGACGATCTGGATTTAGCTGAAACGGTAGTGCAATACTTAGAGCTAGAGCAGATTCGTTGTGATCATGCCAGTAATGGAGTAGCCGGTCTTCAATTTCTAGACAATAACCACTTTGATGTAGTGCTACTCGACCTAAACCTCCCGCGTATGGATGGGTATAGCGTATGCAAAGCACTGCGTAAAAACGGTAACGACACTCCTATACTCATGTTAACCGCTCGGGATCAACTGAAGGACAAGCTAGCAGGGTTTGATGCAGGGACCGATGACTATCTGGTTAAGCCGTTCGACATGGAGGAGTTGGTCGTACGCATCGAAGCACTGTCTCGTCGCAGAAGCGGTCAGATCCAGAAACTGAGTTGTGCCGACCTCACCCTCAACCTAAACGAGAGAACCGCATCGCGCTCAGGTCACCCGTTAAAACTATCCCCCATTGGCTGGAAAGTTTTAGAACAGCTGATGCGAGCATCACCCAGTACAGTGAGCCGTCGCACCTTAGAAATAAGCATATGGGGCGATGAACTTCCTGATAGTAACAGCCTGAAAGTTCACTTATTCAACCTGAGAAAAATAGTTGATAGTCCATTTGATATATCTCTGATTCATACCATTCAAGGCCAAGGCTTTGCGATAAAAGCGCCAAAAAATGAAAAACAAGATTAGCTTAAAGTTACTGTTATCCTTTTCGGTCGTGCTGTTACTCGTATTAATGATACTGGCTTATTCAATTCTGAGTGCTTACTTTTTCACACGCGGCTTAGATACACTCACCAGTGTTTTTATGGAAAAGGAGCTGATAAAAGTCGACCAAAGCTCTTTAGAGATCCCAGAAAAGGGCTACCTTCGCTCTAACGGTTTCCTGATTGCTCGGCAATGGGAAGACTTTCCTGAAACGATTAACAAACTAGCGCCACCGCATACTTGGAATACACTAGAAAAATTTGATAACGGTACTTGGTTATCCCCTCCTAAAAATATTATTTTTGTAATGCACTACAACGACCAGCTAGACCCTATTTGGATAACATTTACTGTTTCAAAAACCAGCGCGTCATCACTTATTAAACAAAACGCAGGTAAAACCACAGAAATATTGTTCTTATTCGGCATAACAGTGCTCACATTAATCGGGATTATTCTTTGGTTGCTCAACCGACAAATCACGCGCCCTATGAACGCTCTCTGGCAATGGGCGCAGTCAATGAAAGAAACGGAGAACCTAAATTCCCCTGTTCCCGAGTTCAAATACCCAGAGCTCAATCATATGGCACATTTAATTCGCGATAGCATTCAAACTGTGCATAACACAGTAGAACGCGAGCACCAATTTTTGCGTCACACCAGCCATGAATTACGAACACCCATTAGTGTGATACGAAGCAACATTGAGTTATTCCGGAAACTGGAATCCATATCACCTGATAACTCACGTCGCTACACGCCTATGGTGGATCGGATAGACCGCGCTAGCTTAACCATGAAATATCTGACAGAAACCTTGCTATGGCTAAATAAAGATGACCTAAGCACTCTTCCCTGTCACACGTTTTCACTAGGCGACGTTGTAACATCATTGGCACATGACATGGACTATCTACTCAAAAATAAACCGGTAGATATCATCATCAATACCGATAGCACCAAGGTTAGCTTGCCGGAAATAGCAACGCGCATCGTGATTGGTAACTTAATTCGCAACGCCTTTCAGCACACCTGGGATGGGCAGGTTCGTATCGAACAATCGGGAAGCACACTGACTATTTCAAACGATCTAGCGACCGAAGATCAGACCGACGATTTAGGGTTTGGCTTGGGATTACAGCTAACACAGCGGCTAACTCAAAAATTTACATGGCCTTACATTGTCAAAAAAGAAAGTGGGCAGTACACAGTCACTATCCAGTTCCCTACTTATCAAAATTGAGCACAGCCTTCACGCTCAATCACATATTCAGGCTCCGCTTTTAGCGGTACGCTTCGACGAAAAGCGACGAGCATCAATCCCGGTGCATCGGGCGTTAGCTCAAACCCTTCATCTAATAAATGAGTGGTAAGCTGTAATCGCTTTGCCGATGTATCCGCCCCTAACACGACGGAGATTAAGCGCACACCACCCTGCTTAGCAACGGCAACCAGATTGTATCCTGAACCACAGGTATAACCGGTTTTAAAGCCTTCAGCGCCTTGGTAGTGATATAGAAATGCATTATGGGAAAGCAGTTGTTCATCCTTGTGTACAAGTACTCGATTAGAAAAAATATGGTAGTACTGAGGATAGTTTTTAATGATAGCTTGCGCTAAAAGAGCCATATCACGCGCGGTGGTTTGCTGCTGCGCATCAGGTAAACCACTGGCGTTTCTAAATTGAGTATCCTGCATCCCTACAGCACGTGCGGTTTTATTCATTAGCTTCGCAAACGACTTTTCGCTGCCAGAAATGTGCTCAGCTAATACGATAGCCGCATCATTTGCTGAAATAGTTGATAGCGCATACATCGCCTTTTCTACCGTCAATACCTCACTCTCTTCAAGACCCAACTTTTTATTAGGCTGAGCTGAGGCTTTACGTGAAGTAGTCATCTCGGTTTTAAGTGTGAGCTTCTTCTTACTGAGTTGCTCAAACGTTACATATAGGGTCATCAGTTTGGTTAATGATGCAGGATACCATGGCATATCAGCTTGCGATTGCTTCATAACCACACCGCTATCCGCATCAATCAAAATATAAGGCGTGGCAGTTTGATCCGCCAAACAAAACCCCGAATACACCATGAATATAAGAGCAGATAAAATCCCAATCCTTCGAGACATGAGCGCTTCCTTCTAATTAACGGCTAATAGTACCTAACTGAGTATCGCGTCAAACACCCCTTTTAATCGATACACCTGCTCCACAAAACCTTCTGGACTAATCAAAAACAACACCATAGTTACAATGAGAAAAACAGCTATAATAGAAAGCAAAATTAAGCCAACACTATAATCTTTCTCTTTGTACTCTTCAGAGTAATGCAAACTATCTTTATACGGCGGCTCTAGGCTACTTCTACCATGGGAAGAACGATGGTGCTTCGCAGTCCTTATCACCTGGGGCTCAGTCTCACCTGAATTCACATCAAGAGCACTGCTATCCACTGAATCCAATGGCAGGGGCCGCGATAGTGTAGGTGCTTCTTCAGTTTTACTATTGGGTTCTAGGTTACGAGCACTCACCTGCTCAGTAGCAAATAAGGATTCAGACGCTACTTTCTGAGACGCGACTTTATCAACGGCGGTATCAAACGACTCTTCAATTAACTCGAAGCCAAAATCTTCTTCTGGCTCAACGGGGGGACTATAGGCGTCAACATTGTCTGTGACTGGATCTTGAGCCGAGTTTGCGTTTAGGTTATTGCTTTGTGCGCCATCAAAGGAATCAACTGCATTAAACTCCTCGCCTATGGTTAAGCCATCTGCTAGCAGTTGCTCGCTCATTAGCTCGCTAATAACAACCTCAGAATCAGCAAGACGAATAGTCTCTAACTCTTCAATGCTACCGTACAAAAATAGCCGACTACAAATCAAGTTAATACGACGTGGGATACCTTGACTAAATTTATGAATAACAGGGTAAACCGCTTCACTGATCACGGGCCGGTTACGCCAACCCGCGACACTCAACCTATGTTGAATAAAAGCCTTAGTTTCATCCAATTCGAGTGGCTTCAGGAAACATGTTGCAACAAGTCGCTGATGAACTTGCTCCATTTCAGGAAGATGAATCAGCCGTTTAAGCGCTTCTTGTCCGAGTAAAAAAATCTGGATCAGTGGTGTATTTTCAACTTGGAGGTTGGTGAGCAATCGGAGCTCCTCTAAGGAGTTAACCGTTAGCCCTTGCGCCTCATCAATAATTAATAAAGCTCGCCCACCGGAGCGGTGGTTCTGCGTCAGCATATCGGTCAATTGTTGCAGCACTTCCGCCTTGCTTTGACCTAAATTACTTAAACCAAAATGATAAGCAACCATCCTCAGTAGATCACTAGAATCCATCTGAGTCGTTACTAGCATCGCAATCTTTACAGGATCATTCGAGTCTAACGTATGCGTTAGCTCATTTACGAGGGTCGTTTTCCCCGTCCCAGGCTGCCCTGTAATCATGACGAAGCCTTCTGCTCTTTCAAAGGCATATTGCATATAGGCTTTTGCTCGGGAATAGCTCTTATGCCCATAACAAAAACGATAATCAGAACTTAATCTAAATGGCTCTTCATTGAGCCCGTAAAAAGATTCGTACATCCGTCATTCCATCAACGACTAATTTATCCAAATTACTGGATAAAGGTCCATTTAAGGCTTTACTCGTATTAGTAAAACACTCTTATTTGGTGCTGAAATTAACCTTACTACATTCGATAACCAGTTCGATATGGGTAACACTACAGTGACGTTAAACTTGTGCAGCCCACCAGTATGCAGTAATCTCGAAATACTAAACATAGTGTACGTTATCAGGTCAGCTAAAGCCTGACTAGCACAATTCTGTTTTAGTTTAGTAACACTTAAACCACGGATAGGTTCAGGTTTCAATGAAGTTATGAAACAATCAATTCCTCTTTCTATTGAAGGATTCTACCAATTTTCGGTACATCCATTTAGGTTAACACCTGACCCTTATTTTATTTATCAAACACAAAGCCTTATACAAGCTAAACGCACTCTGCTTCAGTTTATCACAACCGACGATGGTATTTTATTAATTGATGCTAGACCCGGACTAGGTAAAACCATTTTATTACAGCACTTTTCAGAGCTTCCTCTTGCTCGGATAAAAGCATTCTTTATACAGAGCTTTAATTTAAGCCCTGATGAGCTTTTTGAAACAATAGCTTATGCCTTGAAATTAAAGCCAGAAAAAACAAAAGCTAAAAACCTATTGCTGATTAGCTTATTCTGCAAAAAACTTAGAAAACAAGGTTTTCATCCTATTCTCATTTTAGATGAAATAGATTCACTAATGCCTGAAACACTAAAAGAGTTGGGCATACTCATGAATATCAACTTTTCGAGTAAGCCTCTTTTCCAACTTATCCTCTCTGGCCACACTCAAATAAACGAAATTTTCACGAATAAGTCTCTACAGATTATTACAGATAAAGTGCTGCACCACATATCGCTAAGCCCCCTCAAACGCAATGAAATACAAGGCTATATTGAACATAGATTAGCCCTTTCTCAAGGGCACCCACCTAACCTACCCTCAGGAAAGTCTAGTGATTATTTATTTCGTTTTAGCGAAGGGATTCCGAGAATTATCAATCTCATCATTTATCGACTATTGTTATTAGGTGCTCAAGAACAAAAGCATGATTTGACCTTTATTGATTTTCACAAAGTCATTCATGAACTGCATAATGAAGGGCTACTTCCCAAGGATAAGCCGCAGGAAAGTGCCCACCTAAAAAAGAGGGGGATGCCATGTCAGTAACAACCAGTTTTGAAGAACGTGTTGGTAGCTTAACGCGCTTTATTGACCATAACCAAAGCATTGACAACTCCCTCCATGAATTAGCACTACTCATCGCATCAACACTCAATGTTGCTAACTGCTCGGTTATGTTCTTAAAAGACAATACGGACACGTCATCTAACGTGCTCCCTTTAAGGCTGCACGCTCACTCAGGAAATATCCCAGAAAGTGCATTTCAGAAACTTAAATCAGCGACGGGCATTGCCGAACATGTCATAAGATCAGGCAAGGCTTTATTAGTCGGTGACATTTTACAAAGCCCCTATGCCGAAGGTGCTACACATGAAGGCGGGTTCATTACGCTGCCCATCCGTTTTGATAATAAAATCATGGGCGTTATCAATATCAGCAAGCCTTTAGATCAACGGATATTTTCAGACAACGACCTACATACCGCTACAATTCTCAGCCTATATTTAGCTAAATCAATACAACTACTGCACCTAGAAGCCATTATCCATTCTCGATTCGCTATGGCGGCAATAGAACGGGAGCAAGCTAATCAAACAACACCTATCGCCGATTTTACGGGTAACCCGGATAAAGTGGTTAAGATTTTAGCCAAAGGCTTCTATCATGAACTAAAACAAATGGGGATCGGATCTGATCATATTATTACTGCCGCAACAGAAATCATAGGCCTACTAAACGGAGAAATTGGAAAAGACACTCAAAAAACAGGTTCAAGCTGATTTTTTTTTGTCTTTTATAAACGGTGCTATGAATGCTTTAAAGGCTAGATGCCTTACCAATAAATGAAGGGGCATTCGTAGCGCATGACCGCGAATAAATAACATTTTATTAGATAAGTAACCCTTAGCGCTTGAATGAAATTCTTGGTGAGGCGGCAAGAGTACCGACATGAAAAGCCAGTCCATTATACGATCACCTAGCTTTGGTTGCCAAAAACCACTCACTCGACTCATAGATGCTTCAGAAATAGGCGTATTAAAGATCAACCGGCTGTAGCGCATCGCATAGTATAGCGGTGGAACCAAATCTAACACGTGTGCCCGCTGAACTATCAGTTCCCACTCAGCATCGCCGGCATCCATTTCTCGAACTAACCCATCAAAATCAAGAAGGTCCCGAAAAGCATGATCAAATTCAGAGTCCATAAATAGGTGCGTCGCAGTATGCAGAACCTGATCTATTGGTGATAATGTACTAACTTGGTCAGAAAAAGCCTGGGCATCAGACAGCAACTTTGCGCCATCAGGTTTCAAGCTCGCTGTCAGCGGCAAAATAGTATGATGTAAATCTAAGACCGTGCCTCGCTTAGCATGCACCAACGGTGGTAACTCATGCATCCACTTACGATAATAACGCTGATCATACTCAGAATGATGCGCACTTCCCCAGCCTAACCAGCGTAGTTGCGACTCTATATAAGTTAAATCAACTTTTGGTACCAATATATCAATATCTGAAAAAGTGCGCCCTTTAGCGAACGGCCGATCCGCCAAGACATAAGCGCTTCCCTTTAATAGGATTAGCGGCTGATTCCGAGAATGGAAAACAGGCCAAAGTCGCTCAACCTCCTGCCTCGCATCACGTTTATACTTATCAGCAATAATCGCCGCCGATGAAAGGTGCCACTTAACAACATCAGGTATCGCTAGCAGTCCGTTTTTTTCCTCTAAACGATGATAAAGTATACCGAGAACATTGGCACTTCTAGCTAACTGAATTGTCGTATTCCACTCAGCGAGCGACAGTTCATAGCCTGCGACCTGCCCTGTTAACAACCGACAAAGAACAACACTATTATGAGGGGTCATTAGCACGCCTCTCGATTTCAATAATCGCCGCATCTAATGAACTGTATTGAAAATCATAGATATCGACTGTATTTAAAAGACGATGTAACGTATGAAATCCTTGCTGACCGAGTACATGGTAATTGAACGCATTATCCACTAAATCAATAAAGGCTGACCCTTTATCCACAGGCTCTATTAGCACTTCAGAATCAACCACGAAGCGAGGAAAAATAACCATAGCTGGTTTTGCCATTTCGTGTGATGCCAATACACTGTCCTTGGGCGGCTTAAAGTGCGTAACACAGCCTTTGACCGTGTCTGTGCATAACTTACCTCTTACAGATCCAATCCAAAATGATTCAATAACGCTAATTGACTCATTTTTTAGACTGATAGGCTTTGTCAAAGGTCGGACTAAACCTGAGCTAACATCAATCAACGTTAATTCGTCAGACAATAAACGCCAGCCCCGTGCAACTAACGCAGTGCAAAGGGTGCTCTTACCAGAACCAGAAGGTGCTGGTAAAATCACAGCATTACCCTGTTTTTCGACAACAGCTGAATGTAAAATTAAATGTGTTTGAACATGAGCAGAGATACACCAATTAATACCCCATTCAAGTAGAGCGGGTGATTGATCTATCGGCAAAGGTGTAAAAGGGACACTCCCATTGAAAACAAACTCGGCAAGTGGTTTAAACCAGCGCCGAAGCCCTGATACTGGACGAACTTCAATAGGAAAATCAATAAATACGCGCCGCAATTGGCATGGAGCATCAGGGTATAGCTTAATAATGTGATCACTCACATCATCAATAGGTGACGTGATTTGAAACCAAAAGCCACCGATTTCTATACCGATGCCCGTGGTCTTAAGATATCTAATGAGGTCGTCACGACTGAAATCTGAGACAAGCATAAGCTATTTAAGCAAACCCTCATTGACCATTGTCTTTATTACTAAATCAGTCTGCTCATTTATGCTTAGATTAATTAAAGAAGTTAATTGATCTAAGGAGTACAGAGTATCATTATTTAATGTACGTAATGCACTGAAAACAGCAGAGGAAACCAAAATAACTTGATCGCTACGTTTTCCATGCAATACGACAGAATGGTCAAACTCAGCGACTAAATAGTCATCAAGTTTGATCGCCGCTTGATAGTGTTTCATCTCAACTATTTAAACGTAAGACCCATCAAAATAGTCGTAAAGTGTAAAGCCAACATTGTTTGGATCATTCGCCCAATAGACCACCTGTCCAGTGCTCATCGTATAGCCATTACCGTTTAACAAAGCGGTAAAGATAGCTAACACTTTATCGACAGCATAACTGGTAGCTGGTTCACCCAAAGTAATTTGCCCATCTGCCGCATTTAACAAAGCAGCAACGGCACTGGCTTCAATGTTATTACCTAATGGGCTGTAAACACCCACTTTATTACGCAGTACTTCTAACAGGGTCACTTTGTCATCAAAAATGGTGACATTGAAAATCTGATTGAAGCTAGCTGGGCTTCGGCAAAATACTAAATCCGTATCAGCATCGACATAGTGACCATTATCTTCCCCCCAAGACGATACGGAAGCAGAGCACTCAGTGATAATATCAGCCTCTTCGGCTGAACCTGCCAATGTCGTTTCATAGTCAACCTGATAGCCCGCAGGCCAAGACATAACGTTATCGCGCCAGTACGTTGCACTACGGCCAGCTGATTGCTGACAAGCAACCGATTCACTTGGGTGATGTGATGCAAACGTTGCCGAGTTAAAGGCTGATGGAGCGCATAGCGCCCCCCCCCAAGCCGTGCGGCTTGTCATAGTAAAAACAACAGGAACAGCTAACCCTGCACCGAACAACTTTCGGCGACCCCGGTTAACTTCATTTGAATGAGTCAAAGGCGCAGAAACTACCTCGTCGTTACTATTCTCTTTATGATCCATCATTTGTTAATCCCGTTATCCTACTTAGAATATTACTTTTGTGCGCTAAAACGTGTAAGTAACAGGTCAATAGCCAGTTATAACACGCCTAACTCACGAGCAAAAATCACACCACGTATTGCAATAATCCATTTATAACAATACGTTAAAAACCAGAACTAAGTCTCAGCCAAAATAACCAGTCTCTTTTGTAAAAAAGACTGACACAATTATAGATTTGTAACTGAAAATCCATTTATACAAGCTAGACCACCTAAAAAAACGAAACTCCTACGCATTTACAATCGCCAAAGTTCTATCTCTTTACCAACAAAATCTTCTCGATCCATTAAGCACTTAACATCGACAACTACTGCATTATGTTCTGCTAACGATGCTAAGTCATTGACTGTCAGTCGCTTATAGTCTGAATGCGCCACAGCTAAAATGATCGCATCAGCAGGAGGAAGGTCAGCCCAATCCTTTAATGATACGCCGTATTCATGAACGGCTTCTTCTTTATTAGCTATTGGATCATGTACAGAAATCTGACAACAATAATCAGATAGCTCGTTAATGATATCTGCGACACGAGAATTACGTAAATCCGGGCAATCTTCTTTAAATGTCAATCCTAAAATAGTGATCTTGGCGCCATTGACCGATTTTCCGAGCTTAATCAAACGTTTAACTGTTTGCTCAGCAATGTATTTACCCATACCATCATTAGTTTGACGACCAGCCAAAATAACTTGCGGATGGTGACCCGCTTCTTCTGCTTTAAACGTCAAATAGTAGGGATCAACACCTATACAATGACCGCCAACAAGGCCGGGACGGAAAGGTAAAAAATTCCATTTCGTACCAGCAGCTTCTAACACATCTAGCGTATCAATATTCAATTTATGGAAGATTAATGATAATTCATTCATCAAGGCTATATTCAAGTCTCTTTGAGTATTTTCAATAACCTTTGCGGCCTCAGCCACTTTAACGCTGGCCGCACGATGGACGCCAGCATCAACCACTAATTCATATAACGTAGCGACTTTATCCAAAGTATCAGGCGTGTCACCAGAAACAATTTTAACAATCGTTTCAAGACGATTAACCTTATCACCCGGGTTAATACGCTCAGGAGAATATCCGATATAAAAAAGTTTATCCGCATTCAATGCCGAAGCCTGCGATGAGCCTCCCCATACAAGCCCTGACTCACGCTCCAAAATAGGGATACATACTTCTTCCGAGCATCCTGGATAAACCGTGGACTCAAAAACAACAATAGCGCCAGGTTTCAGATGAGCTCCAACCGTTTTGCATGCGCCTTCAAGAGGAAACAAATCAGGGCGGCGAGCTTTATCAATAGGGGTAGGCACCGCAACAACAATAATATCAGCTTCGGATAAACGCGCTGGGTCATTGGTATACTCCAACCCAGTTGCTAACGCTAAACCACCTTCTTCAACCTCACCACTGGGATCAATACCCTGACGATAGAAATTCAGCTTTTTCTCATCTAAATCAAAACCGATAGTGGATATTTTTTTACCGAAAGCCACTGCCAGTGGTAACCCAACGTAACCTAAACCAACTACTGCTATTTTTTCCATGGTTTATCCTGATTCCCTTCCTATTAATACAAGCAAAACATTTCAAGGCTTATTTACACATCGTAAGTATGCAGACAGCATTCGCTTAACGCTGGAACCACTCAACTGTTACCGATAGTCCATCATTAATCCGATGGGTTGGCTCATAGCCTAACAAGGATTGAGCCTTTGAAATATCGGCTTGAGAGTGCCTAACATCACCTGATCTAAAGTCTTCGTAATCAGGCTCCGCGCCTCCTATCACCGAATCATTTTCAGAAAGCAAGAGCTTCAATTGAGAAAACAACTGGTTGAGTGTTGTACGATCACCGACTGCGACATTATAAACCTGATTAACCGCCGCTTGATCCTCAACTAAGGTCGCTAACAAATTCATTTGCACTGCATTTTTAACGAAACAGAAATCTCGAGATGTCTCTCCGTCACCATTAATACGACACACTTGATGATCTTTTAACGTTTGGCACCAACGAGGAATTACCGCTGCATAAGCTCCGTTAGGGTCTTGACGTGGGCCAAAAACGTTAAAATACCGCAGCCCTAAGGTAGGCAAATTATAAACACGGCTGTAGACATCAGCATATAGCTCGTTGACAAACTTGGTAACCGCATAAGGAGATAGCGGGCGACCAATAATATCTTCTTTTTTCGGGAGACCAGGATGATCGCCGTAGGTAGACGATGAAGCAGCATAAACAAAACGCTTAACACCGGCTAAACGAGAGGCTTCTAGCATATTCAAAAAGCCATTAACATTTGACTCGTGGGTTAATATAGGCGTTTCAATTGAACGAGGCACACTACCCAATGCCGCCTGATGAAGCACAAAATCCACACCGTCTACCGACGCCTGACAATCATCTAATTGACGGATATCTCTCTGATAAAAACTGAAATTTGACCACAAAGAAGCACCAACCACAGCAGCGACTTCATCTAAATTAGACTGCCGACCCGTAGAGAAATTATCAATCCCAACCACTTTTTGATTGAGTGTTAACAACTCTTCTAGTAAGTGCGAACCTATAAAACCAGCAACACCTGTAATCAACCACGTGTATTGATGATGACCTAATTGATCACGAACCCTGTCAATTGCAGACATGAGACAACCTTTTCATCCGATCCTTGATAAGCGCCGATTGCACTTTACTCCTATAACTCGTTTACAATATTAATGCCTATTCATTACAATTTCACATGAAATTTATAGCAAAGATGCTTTATTACACTTTTTTAAGGATTAAATAGCGTTAAATGGATATTACAAGCAATATCGGACTCATTGGCTACGCAATTTCATGCATCCTTTTCTCTCTTTTGACGATTACCTGCTTTATTTCATCCAAAAGTGCTGCCAGCCATAGGCGACTAAAAGCAATGCTAATTGCTAATTCATTATGGTCGGCATTAATTACCAGCATTTATCTATTTAGCTACGGCTCCCTCCTTGCCATTCATACCGCCGAGTTATTTCGCAGCATCAGTTGGGTCATCTTTTTACTTGCTCTTGCCTCTCCAGAAAACACACCTGCGCCCAACATCATTAAGCAAATAACGCAGTCTAAAAAAGCAATCATAGGCATATTATCCACGTTAATCGCTCTATCACTAGGCCCGCTATTCCTTTCAAAGCCCATACTAGACGCGTACCCAGAATTAACAGACCTGCCGTCTATTCTTCGCATTATTATGTCGATCACATCACTACTGCTCATTGAACAAATTTATCGCAATTCAGATCGCATCAGACGCTGGGCTCTCAAACATTTATGTTTAGGCGCGGGATTAATTCATGCTTACGACTTTTACTTATTTGCTGACACCGCTTTATTCAAACAAGTGGATAATAATCTATGGAACGCGAGGGGCGCTATAAACGCTATTGCCATCCCGCTCATTGCCTTATCAATAGCCAGAATGCCGAGTTGGACACTGAAGCTGCAAATTTCACGTCGCCTAGTGTTCCACACTGCCACTCTTTCCGGCGCAGGAATTTACCTTATCACGATGGCCGCTGCGGGGTATTTCATAAAATTTTACGGTGGAAGCTGGGGCAGCATTATCCAAACCGTTTTTTTGATCGGTGCCGCGTTAGTCTTATTTACATTGCTATTTTCTGATCAGATTCGATCAAATATTCGCGTTCAGCTCAACAAACATTTCTTCTCTTATAAATATGACTACAGAGACGAGTGGCTTAAATTTACCGCTCTCCTATCTGATAGCCAAAATGACATTCCTGAACGCATTTGCATCGCCTTTACCACCATAACAAAAAGCCCGGGCTGCATACTATGGAGCCGCGGAAAGAGTGGGGTTTATGAGCGCGCAGCTGACTTCCATATGCCTGAAACCGTTCACTTCCAAGCCGATGAAAGCCTAGTTAAATTTCTAGAAACATCACAATGGGTTATAGATTTGGATGAATATCAATCATCACCTCACCGGTACCCTAACCTTGTTATCCCTAAAACATTACTGGCAACACCACAAGCATGGCTATTACTACCATTACTCTTTAATGACGCTTTGTGCGGGGTTATTCTTATTAAGCGCTCATCTTTTATTACCGTTTTCAACTGGGAAGATCGCGACCTCCTCAAAATATCTGCTAAACAAGCCGCCATTCTGCTATCACAGCACCAAGCAAGCAAAGCGCTAATTGAAGCCCAACAATTCGAAGCGTTTAATCGTTTATCTGCTTATATCGTCCATGATCTGAAAAACATATTGGCTCAGCAATCACTCATTGTCACCAATGCAGAAAAGCACAAGCACAACCCTGTTTTTGTAGATGATGTGATAAAAACCGTAAAGAACTCTGTCCAACGCATGACAAAGCTCATGGATCAGATGCGGAACGGTATGCGAGGAAAACTCCCCAAACGCATTGAACTTAACAGCCTTTGCGAACAGACATGTAAACGATTTGAGCAAAACCGCCCCACTCCTTACTTACAAAAAAGCAATCCTATTTACATTTTCGCTGATGCTGAGCAGTTATCAAATGTCATTGGACACCTATTGCAGAATGCAATTGACGCCACCGACAAAGAAGGCCGTGTCATCATTAAAACAAGCCATTCAGAAACAGAAGCATTAATAGACATTATTGACTCTGGCTGCGGTATGGATGAGCAGTTTATCAAAAGCCGCCTATTTAAACCCTTCGACTCAACCAAAGGACTAACGGGAATGGGGATTGGTGCTTATGAAAGTCGCGAAGTCATCCGCTCACTCGGTGGTGATATCGACATCAGCAGCCAATTAGGGCTGGGAGCGCACTTTACTGTCCGTCTGCCCCTAATCATGGAATAATACAGCGATATCGCTCAAGCAGAGCAAAAGGAAGAACTACGTGAATGGAATATCAAAAAATCTACTGATTGTAGAAGATGATGAAGGCCTACAGAGCCAGCTTCGCTGGTGCTTTGATGACTTTGAAGTATCCATCGCAGGTACACGAGAAGAAGCAATCGTACACCTACGCCGCAACGAACCCGGTGTTGTACTACTTGATTTAGGGCTACCACCAGATCCAGGAGGCACAACCGAGGGCTTTGCAACTCTACAAGAAATTCTACGCCTCACACCCGAGACTAAAATTATCGTTATCACCGGCGATAATGACAGAGCCAACGCGGTTAAGGCCATTGCTCTCGGCGCATACGATTTCTACCAAAAGCCTGCAGATCCTGAGATTTTAAAGCTCATAGTAAACAGAGCTTATCAAGTTTTTGAACTCGAGCTAGAGAATAAACGCTTACAACTTAGCAATCATCAATCAATGCCTTTAGACGGTATTATTGCAAACAGCGCCTCCATGCTTAAAGCATGCCGCACCATAGAGAAAATAGCTCCATCTGACATTAGCACTCTTTTGTTAGGCGCAAGCGGAACAGGCAAAGAACTTTTTGCACAAGCGATACATAACTTAAGCAGTCGCTCGTCCAATAAACTGGTCGCAATCAACTGCGCAGCAATCCCTGAAAACTTATTAGAAAGCGAACTATTTGGTTATGAAAAAGGGGCATTTACTGGTGCTGTCAAACAAACCATTGGCAAGTTCGAGATGGCTCACGGCGGGACTATTTTTTTAGATGAAATAGGTGACCTCCCTTACGAACTACAAGCCAAATTATTGCGTTTTTTACAAGAAAGAGTCATTGAGCGAGTGGGCGGCAGGAAAGAGATCCCTATTGATGTACGCATAATATGCGCAACTCATCAAAACCTTATCGAGAATATAAAAGAAGGACGCTTTAGAGAAGACCTGTTTTATCGCATTAGCGAAATAACAATAAGCATCCCCTCAGTTAAAGAAAGAGAGGGAGATGCATTACTTATCGCCAAAGCATTCTTAAATCGCTTCAATAAAGAATACGGCAAGAACTTACGCGGCTTCAGCCCCGAAGCAATGCAAGCTATTGAATCGTACGCGTGGCCCGGTAACGTGAGAGAGCTAGAAAGCAAAATCAAACGCGCCGTTATTATGACAGATGGCATTTTAGTAGAGTGTGAGGATCTAGACATCTCCATAAGTGAAAGCACGGATACCGCCCCCTTAAACCTAAAGCAAATCAGGGAAGAGGCTGAATGCAAGGCCATATTACGCGCCTTACAACACTCAAACCAAAGCATATCCGACACAGCCAAACTATTAGGAATAACACGCCCTACGCTCTACAGCATGTTTGAGAAGTACAATATCCACCCTAAGAACCAATAAAAAAGCCGTTACGGTTTGAAATCGTAACGGCTTTTCTAATTATTTCTTGTGCAACCGGCCACAAAAGACTTATCTAGAACCCTTCTGGAACAGAACCACTTCAACTGTTTGAATCAAAATATACATATCCAAGAAAAAGCTGTGATTTTTCACATAATATAAGTCGTACTGAAGCTTCTGGAGAGAGTCTTCATCTGAAGCGCCGTAGGGGTAACATAGTTGAGCCCAGCCAGTCACTCCAGGACTTACTCTATGACGTTCGCCATACAATCCATTTAAATCACTCAGGTGATCTACAAACTGAGGCCGCTCTGGTCTTGGTCCAACCAAACTCATGTCCCCAATCAACACATTCCACAACTGCGGTAGCTCATCGATACGAAATTTTCGAATAATATTACCAACGAAGGTAACACGAGGATCGTTTTTCTGAGCCCATTGGACCTTACCCGATGACTCTGCATCCGTTCTCATACTACGGAACTTGAACACATCAAATGGCAAGCCATGTTTTCCTATTCGTTGCTGCTTGTAAAAAATAGGTCCCTTACCTTTACTCTCTAGCCAAATTGCAGCGGCAGTCACCGCTATAAAGGGCGAAAATATAGTTAACAAAAACACACTGGCTAACATATCAATCGAGCGCTTCTTAATTGATCGCCAAGCATCTGGATTAAATCCACGCGAGTAAATCATCCAGCCAGGATTGAATAAATCCAACTCGATAACTCCACGTTCACGCTCAAAGAAATCCAGCATATCATTGATTGCAATACCACTCATTCGACAATGCAATAACTGGTCAACATGTAATGATTGGCGACGATCATCCATCGCTATAATAATTTCATCTATATTATTTTCTACAGCCCACTTAGAGAGACAAGCCTGATGAGTAACAACCTTTGCTCCTTCGATCAACGCCTCTCCCGTCTCATTCGCCGACGCTTCAACAAAGCCAACCAGCTCAAAGCCTCTTCGATCAGCCTTCCTGCGTAATCGATTAATATGAGATGCTCGATGACCAGTGCCATACACAAGTATTCGTTTTTTCAACAAAATACCATCGATATAACGATAGAAAGCGGCTCGAATTAACAGGATGACTAATGCAGAAGCAAGGGCAGCGACTATGCCCAACGTAAAGAGCGGATAACCACGTATCCAAATGGTGACTAAATTAATGTTAAATAATACGATGGTCGATAACACTAATGCTGCAAATACACGCTTCAAAACATACGATGAGTCTGCTCTTTGCCGGGTATCATACAAGCCAACAGACGACAAGAAAAAAGCAAGCATAAGCGGAGGAAATAGCATCCGTATAGCATCACCTAGACCTTCAATTTGCCAGCCTGAAAGAAAGCTCATCAGAGCAGATAAAGCAATAAACTCTGTTGCTGCCAGCAATAGAAACTGGCCGTGCACATAGTGATTAAATAGGCGGAATTTTCCAACAAATAAAGAACCATTCCGTCTTGATCCCTTTACATTTGTTAAGTTAGCAACATCTAACGCGATCGTTTCAGAACGCGTATATGCAGAAGCGCCTACCTTTTCCATTACAAACATCCTTGGCTAAATTAAGCCCTTAATCTTTGAAAAGACTAGTGTTTCAACGTGCCCAGAAGCCTAGCTTCTGTACTACATGAACGAATGAAACATCTTTACTCCTTAAAGATGCAACAACAAAAAGACTCGCTAAGTCGATGTAATATACACCATGAATTATTAAATCCAAAGTATCCAATATGATACTGATAATTAACTACGTTCAGGCTACCTCATCGTATCGCTGTAAACTTGGAATTAATTGTTGATATACAACATCATAAAGCTCTTTCAATTCAGGCTTAATACCTTCATAAGCTGCACTAGTTTCAATAACATAAGGCGCTCGAATTCCGTGGTAATCCATGTTTTCTCCTGCACGCTCAAACATAAACCCTGACCGCTTTAACAAACGAGGCAAAAATGGCTCCATCATGGCAAACACCATATTACGCTCAAAATGTTTAGCTAAAGCGGTTGTCGCCAAAAACGCCGAAACCGCTATTATAGGAAACAAACGCTGCTCCGCTTCTTCAAACTTCAATGCATACAAATTACCAAAACGCGCACTTTTCTCACTCTCACGACGCCTAAAAGTCGCATCCACAGCTAAACGTGATATTTCCCCCAAGTCAGTACGATCCCCTTTCAGGAGAGTGCAGGACTCATCACTTAATGCACTGGAGCAGTGTTTCTCCAACGGTAAAAGAGCATGAGGGGTTGTCGCTGTCGAAGCTGGAACCAGCCTCACACAAGCCGCCGTATAACCGGAAGAGCGATGTGTAATTAAACAGTGGTATGAGATATCATCAAAATCATCCTTTTCCATCTCACTTGTGAAGTTTTCTTTTTCCTCGTATTCAAACTCTTCACAATAAACACGATATCGCGTTTTGTAGGCCTCTAATTTTTCCTCTTCCGTTACGGCTAAACTTACACGAAAGTACTCATTAAAATTTTCTGCTAGAGATAAAGTCATAACCCACCAACTGTCTTAATTTGGAGACTAAATAATAAAGAAACCGTTATCGTACGTTAAAAAAAGCCTAGTTCATGTTAAAGAAAATATCATGAAAAAAAATCAAGTCGCATATATTGATGAAGCCTTACATGGTAAATTTAAGCTATATAGATGACATGGAAAAGAGTCAGTCATGAAACACCTTTTTTTAAAAAAAAGTACCGCCATAAAACTATCAACTATTCTGTTGGCAAGCTCCCTTATCTCCGGCTGCAATTCAAACGAAAAAAGCTACGCAGAATATATTGATGAATCAAAAACATATCTTGCCAATAAAGAATTCAAGAGCGCTGAAATTAGCTTAAAGAACGCTATTCAACAATCGCCTGATACCGCTGAATCGCGCTACCTGCTCGGCCAGCTATATTTAGATACTGGCAACATGCCTATTGCAGCAGTTGAACTACGTCGAGCAGTGCAGCTTGGGGCTAACAACCCCGAGACCTTCACTTCATTGGGCGTAGCGCTACTTCAAACGGGCGACATAGATACTCTGATCGACAAATTCGGAGTTTTGCCTGACGACTCCGACACACTCAAAGCCATTAAAAAAAGCTTCAGTGGAGATGCTCTCTTAAGTAAACGCCAAGTTGATAGTGCCAAAGTAATGTATGATCAAGCATTACAATTTGATTCGGACAATGTCCGAGCTCAACTGGGTTTAGCAAAAGTGTCTGTTGTTAACAACCAGCTAGACCTAGCATTTGAAAAAGTCGATAAGACCATCAGCGAGCACAAATCAAGCCCTTCAGCTTGGATCACTAAAGCTGACCTATATCGAATTCAAAAGAATTCTGATGATACGATCGCGTCATTCGAGAAAGCACTGAGCTTATCTGAAGAAGAGTCACCTGAACTTGCCTATGTAGCCGTACGCAACCTTAGCTATGAATATCTGCACGCAATGGATCTAGCTAAAGCAGAAGCCATATTGAAAAAGTTGCCCAAAGAATATCGCAGGCAATCAAACAGCGATCCGATGATTAATTACGTTAAAGCCTTTATCGCCTTTGATGAAAAAGATATATCCAAGGCAAAAGAATATGCGGAAAAAGTACAGCCAACCTCTAAATTTCCATTTATTCTTTTACTCTTAGGCAACTTGAATTTACAAGAAAACAACCTAGAGCAAGCAGAAGCTCAGCTTGAGTCGTTCACACGGCTATACCCACAACACCCAACGGGTAATAAATTGCTCGCGATGACTCAAATTAAGCGTAATAACCTAGAGTCCGCATCCAAAACACTAACAGGAATAGTCGATCGTTCTGGCGCTAGCGCAGATACATCGACGATAGCACTGCTTGCCAATGTCAACCTGCGTTCAGGTAATGCGGAAAAAAGCGAAAGATATTTCAAAATGGCCTTGGAGAAGCAACCTGATAATGAAAGCTTCAAGTTTGGCTTAGCACAGAGTTACTTTTTACAAAGCAATAACGATGAAGCCATTTCAGAATTAGAAGCCATCCCTGCGGACAGTAAAAACAGAATTTTAGCTATTCTCGCCATTGCCGAAGCTTTCGCACGCGAGAGAAAGTTTGATGAGGCCATTAAAGAAGTCGAGAAGCTACCGGAAGATCTTGCAGAGAATGTAATTGTACCGAGCTTCAAAGGCACCATTTACTTATTCGATCAACAATTAGAGCTGGCAGAAGACTATTTCAAAAAAGCCCTAACAATCAAACCCGACTATATACCCGCTATCCGCCAACTCGCTTATGTAGATTCGATTAAAGGTGACGCTAAGACCATGTTAGACCGACTTAGCCAAGCCAACAACACTATACCGAATAACTACCCTCTAACAATTGACTATGCAAAAGCACTTTACCAAGTGGGTGATACCGACAAAGCCACGACTGAGTTACACAAAGCAATAGAACTACGCCCTCAAAGTGACGATGCTCGCCTTTTGCTTAGCAAGATAGAACTGGCTAATCAAAAGCCTGTCGCAGCAATCGCACAACTCAACGCCATGCATAATGCGAACTCAGTAGAAGCACAAACCTTGCTAGGTAAATCTCGATTTATGATGGGGGAATACTTAACGGCGTTAGATTCGTTTAAAAAGGCCTACGAGTTAGCACCATCGGCTAATACTGCATTGCTGATTTTTGAAACCTATCGCAAGTCAGGCCAAACAATACAAGCCAAGGAATACCTCAATCGCCAAAAGGAGAATCATAGCGATTCTGAAGTTTTCTTATTGGTCGCTATCAATGAGGCGATCCGAGCCAACGACAGTAAAGAGGCGAGTACATTACTCACCACGTTAGCAGCGCTAGCCCCTCAAAGCTTAGCCCTACACCCTCTGCAGGCAAAGGTCTTAAGCACTGAACCGTATGAAGTAGCTGAACAGTCACTGAAAAAAGCCTTCAGTGAAACTGAAAATATTGCATACGCAAATGCACTCATTACTATTTACAACAGAAATAACCAGCTAGCGAAGGCGATTGACTTCACAAAAACGCAACTAGCTACGAACAAACAAGCTGATTTCTTTTATACAGCACTTGGTAGTTTGTATCTTAACAGCCAAGATAATCAAAACGCCCTCATCACGTATGAACAAGCATTAAATGCTAATCCAGACAATATAATTGCTCTCAACAATTCGGCTTGGCTATTAAAAGATAGCGATAACGAAAAAGCGAAAGCTCTTATTAATAGAGCATTAAAGCTAGCACCAGAGAACGCTGACATTCTTGATACGGCAAAAGAAGTGGGGCTTTAATCATCGGCATTTTATTTCACCACCTACGACCTAGCGCAACTTACAGTAGCCCTAGAATTAGACGAAGATGAAGATGAAGATGAAGATGAAGATGAAGATGAA
>Ga0115007_10000217_pt1 | contig 37092 bp, 22 predicted proteins | sample ArcOceMetagenome_2_FD_87166 | JGI IMG/M metagenome (GOLD analysis project Ga0115007, IMG submission 87166) | Marine eukaryotic phytoplankton communities from Arctic Ocean - Arctic Ocean ARC135M Metagenome | ecosystem: Environmental > Aquatic > Marine > Oceanic | place: Arctic Ocean | collected...
CCCAGCGACTTTATCGGGCCGCCCTCGTCCCCCGCCGCATCCGCCGCGCCCAGCGAATGTATTGGCCCCCCCTCGTAGCCCGCCGTATCCGCCGCGCCCACCGCGCCCTCCCCGACGACATGCCTGTTTCTTTGAAGTCTTTCCATCGATTCGCGGTAATCGGCGACAAGGCTGGTTATATGCTGTTGGAACTCTACTGGAGGGGGTACTCCCCCCCATTTAGTAATATTTCTTGAGAGAACATGTAAATTGGCAAAATGATAAGTATATTCCTTTTGAATGTATGCTGAAGGGGTTAGGCGGCGTGGCTCCGGGCCGAGCATAGCGTCCGTCTCGTCCTCGTACTGGATGCCAATGCCGCAGAAGTTATTAACCTGATTCACAAATTCGCTGTCTTGCCGTTCGCTTTCCACCAACCCTAACCTCACGAGGTGAAGATCTCGACATGATTGAAAGACAACACCCAACTCCCTGATGACAAATGAATAATAAGTATAGTAAAGTCTCTTTGCAAATTTTCTTCGAAAATGTCGTATATTGGAATTAGTCATTGTAAAGTCCGGTAGCTTGCCTTTAACTAGAAGCAAATTAGAAAATTTCACCCCGAAAACCATACTGGCGTTGTTGTTGGTGTTGCCGGCGTCCGCTATCTCATTGATTGTTGCGTTACCGTCTAAATCAAAATCCCAACCAATACTTTTCCATACGTGGTCGACAAGATCGGGCATATCTCTAATATTACCGTTTAAGAACAGTCCGGGATCTCCAAACAGTTTGTTGAATGCCTGACGGTGGCCGCGTGGCTGCTCAATAATCTCCGACCCTAACCCAACAAGTTCGGTGGAGCTTATATTTACCTCCATCTCTGCTTCCGTCGCGTGGCTCGCCTTGGCGGCATCGAGGTCGTAGTACGCGCGCTGGACTTCTGATAGTTCTGTTTTAAGATTTTTTATTTCACTTTTCTCTACAGCGCAGAGTGGGCCGACGCCCGAACATTCTTTATCGCGCCACTGACATGCTTGCATGTTCCCATTATTACAATAGTTATTGGCGGAGCCGCAGGCGGAGGTGATCGATTGCTTCGCGCTGGTGAGCCAGGGCATGGCTGTGGCATTCTCGCGGCGAAATTCTTCCTTTTTGTTGCCATATGGGGTATTTTTTTGTTTCTTGGGTTTTGTAATATTAGGTTTTGTAATATTAGGTTTTGTAATATTAGGTTTTGCCTCAGAACTGGCAAACAATACTGGTTCGTTATGTCCAGACTGATAACTTTTTGAGTATTTCATTTATTATATTGTAAATGTTTTTTTTTAAAAATACATACAATAGAATTTATATGGTACAAATTATGAGGTACGATTTATTTATGCCCTAAGTTGCAGTTACCGTTGAATTGCTTATATACCCCGTATACTACAAGTGTAGTCATGGCGAGGACATAGACGGCCTGGACAAAACTCGACAAATCTGTGTGGACTTTTTTATCATGCAAGTCATAGTGAGCCTCGAGCCAGCCCGCTGCCCTATCGGGGTCATCTACCTTAAGAGATTAAATAATAATTCTTGCAACGATAGGAGAAAACGCTATCATAAATCCTTGACTCAATGGTAGTCTAAAACATCGCGAATACCAGGTTGCAGAAGCCGATGGCCACATAACTAAAAAGCAAACAATTGCCAATAGATAAAGCGGGTATAATAGATACATTCTTTTAGTTAATATATTTTATTTTATTTTATTTTATTTTATTTTATTTTATTTATAATTTGAATTCTTTTTCAGACACCAGGAGACTAATTTATCTTGGTGTCGTCATTCAGAATTCTAGAGGTACATTGTGTTTAGATAGTCGCGGGGAATGGTGTGGATCATCCAAAATTGGACTCCCTGGACTTTGAAGATCATCCGAAGCTTACGCGAGACATTTTCATCGTTCTTGTCTTTGGCGCAGGCTTCGACCCGGATCATCCCCATTTCATTTTCGGTTTCGGTTTAATTTTCGGTTTTCTTTTTAGATCACTAAGAAGTCTTTTAGCAGACTTATATTTACGTCCTTTTTTAGAAACGTATGTAAGGCTAATGCCCTTCTTTTGGCATCTAATTTGTAGTCTTTTAAATGTCTCGGCTTTCATTTCTAATTGTTTTCTTGTTAACTTCACACGCTTGCCCCTTATTACCTTAGACAATGGAATACCTACTAGCTTTAGTTTGGCTTCTAGAACTCTTGTAGATGTATTCCTAATTGAAACCTTAGATTTTTTACCGAACTTGGAGTCCTTGCGCTTCTTGCTCGGCGGGGCGTCGGTGGGAGCGGAGCCGGTGGCGCGGCTTAAATTCATTAGCTCATCTGCGGCTTCAGCAGCTCTTTTTTGGGCGCGGTTTAAATCTCGTAGACCCAATATTGCAGTATCTATATAATCAGGTAAAAACATAGTAACACCCTGTTCTTCAATAACATGTGACTCGAAAACTGTATATCTATTAAACAATGAACTTATTCTAGAACAAATGGTATCAAAGGTTATAAATAAATTCTTAGGATTTGATCTTGCCCCATCTGTTAAACTCTTGTATTCTAGTATTTGTCCGAAATCTCCCAGGGTTTTATAACACATAATGTTAAATAAATCATTTAGTTGCTTATCTTGACCTAGTCCAATCTCCGGTTTCCACATAGTGTTATTTATATCATAATTAGATGTTAAGTTCGATACCGATGAATTTTCGGAATTTATAACATCATTTAATAGATTAAATTTTGCATTGTCTCTACTAAAAAACTTAAATATATTTAATTTTACACTCGGAGACTTTTTAGCTATTTTATTTTTTAAATCACCCGGTGTAATTCTATTTCTTTTCCATTCATATTGTTTATCTTTACTGGTACCAGGTTTTAAATAAGGAATTATAAATCTTTTATCCTTTATAGAATTATATATAATCTGGTTAGATGCTGGCCAATATCTAAGTTCTGTATTGGGGTCAGAATTTTTAACATCATTCATAATTTTTAGTCTTCTGTCGTTCCAATTTTTACTGTCAATCATGTCTCCAATACTTGTATCTACCTCATATTTGATATGTATAAGAGGAAATTTTTTGAATGTAAGTTTTAATTCGGCTTCGACTATATCGTCTTCTATACTTATATTATCCCTATTTTTATAATTAGCCTTAATTGCTTTAATAAAATTTATTGCTCCAGAACCACTCGCCGAATCATACTTTGTAGATGCCATATCATATAATTTAACATTTCTATTAATTTTATTGTCAAGAGTTTCGTCACATATAAAATTTAACAATGTAGATAATTTAAAACGACTTTTATCGGCATCTACTGCAATTGTATAAGGTGAATTTGCATTTGTCAATTTAGTATCGGGTACTAAATTTACTTTTTGTAATAATCTTTTAGAAGCCATAGAACAACCATCTTGGGCTTCCCCGGCGCTTGACCCTACAACCTCAATACGAAATTTATCCTTAAGTAATTTATCTATTATAACTCTCATATCATTAGTACTCGTCCAAGCTTTTTCTATAGAATCTGGTCCTATACCATAATAATTAAGTTGAATTGCCGACGGGCCACCGTCATTTTGCATATGTTGTATATCGTCTGCGTATGCGTCTTTTATTTTATCGTAAATTTTTTTCTTTATTACGCCTTTGCCAGTAACATTATGTATCCAGTTATTTCTTTCGGCTTCTTCACAAAAGTCGTGACATTGATCACAGAATAATAAAAATCTTAAAAAATAAACCATAAACACGTCCCCGGGTGGCAATTGGCCATTTTTTATTTTGTCACTGTTATGGTTATTATATTCTGTGATCATCCAACAATTTTCTATTTCAATAACCTTTACCATTCATTATTATAATAACCCAACATTTTAATTTAATTTCAGTTAATTGGTGAAGGTCCACTCGTAGTAGTACCTGATTTGACCCGGTCTCTTAAGCTCATCAAACTTAAAAAACACATAAGATTCATCGCACAACCGCCGAAGACTATTTTCGAGATCTATTAGCCTCGTTTCTTCATTAATGAACTTAGGGTTTTCAACAATTAGCTTAGCATTTAAAGCGCGTTTCTTAGGTTGAACTACAAATAGTGCCAAATATTTTGGTTCGTAAGCGGCCTTGCCGCTACATCCATCTGGGAAAAATCCAAAATAAAGATATTCTTCAGATGTGTATATATTTGAAGATTCTTTCATACTCAGGCATTCCATGCAATAGTGGTCATCATAAACTTCTGTATCAGTCCTCCCCATGTGTAAAAGCCAATTTTGTGCCCAAGCATTACCATTTAGATGCGTCAAAAGTTTTAGTTCTCCTCCCGAAGGAGGTGTTAACGATTCGATAAGACTTGAGCTATCTCCTTCATTGTTGTATACTAAATTACCCCTCCCTTTTACGGTTGATCTATAAACTGGGTACATAACCGGATTAACAACATAGGACAAGAACATGGTCAATAGAGCAAACATGCTTTACAATTGTATATATTTTATTTTTAAATGCATTATGTTTCTAAAATTTTAATCACTTTATTGATAGTTGGGATACAGACGTCAACCGTCTGTGATATCTTAGCCTTAGATGGCTGTTTAAGATTTAGTTCATTTTTGACTACATATAGTAATACCCCGGCTACGATAGACTTAGGGGTGACTGAATCTAGGCGGTCAATATTTTTGGTATATAGTTCATTACACATATAGACTGTTTTGAATGGCAGTTCTAACTGATTACAGAATTTTACAAAGGCGTCGGTATCTTTAACATCTTCCTTCACCCGTCCTAAATATTTATATGCTGGCACGTATTGCATTATTTCTAGAAAAACCCTCTCCCCCTTTAGAAACCCCTTTTGATTCCCCTCTGTTATTTCTATTAGTTTTTTGCGATCAACTGATATATTGTTTTGTATGCCAGAATAATACATGCATGCAGATATCAGACCATTTCTAACTGAAGCGCGGGTCAATTTTCCAGATTCCATACAAATGTGCCACATGTTTTTTGCTGTAGGTAGTATAGCATGTGGTAGAGCGAGAAGTGTGCGATAATTTTCAAAGTGTTCCGAGACTTTCCAAAATGTTTTTTGTTTATGACTAAACGTAGCCTGATAATGCATCCTCATGATAAAAGAATTTTTATGGAATCCAGGGATTGTACCCGTTTTGTCATATGGATTATCACTCACCCATGCGTCACCTCTCTGCTGCGAAGTCTGAAAAGACCCGTCCTCCTTTTTATAACTATTCCATTCACAACTATCTCCCTCCATTGCTAAAATTTGACCACAATCTAAGCATATATCCGCTTTATCCGATGGATTATAAATTACATTTGTATGCATACAGCCACACTTAGTGGGTTCTCGATAATTTTCTTTGCCAATTTCTTCCAGGTCTTTCCAAATAAGCAACATTGTTTCGTCCATCTAAAAAGAGGAGTCTATACTATACTACAATTATACGTATTATCTTTAATATAACTATAAAAACGTAATATTTAAGTTATTCGCGGGATTTATTGGCATTAATTATATTTAAATAAATTAAATATGCCGGGCGAAGTTATAATAAAGGAAACACATGGATACTGTATAAATTTAGATAACACCAAACATATTTTTAACGTTAAATTAAAGGTAGAAACCGAATATAATGAAATTGCTTATGATGAATTTTTATTATATTTCCAGAATACATGGGAATATATTAAAACCCATAATCTTAGGTATCACTTACTCGTTGATCTTGGGGGATCTAAAGAAACTGAAAATGAAAACGAATTGCCTCTTGTTGCTTATATGAAATTAATTAACACCATGACCAAAATAAATTCATTGCTAAATCTCCACTGTCATTCGGTGTGTATAGTAAGTCCTGGGTCTGAAAAATGGAAAAATGCATACACATTAGGAACTAAATTATGGAAACCAGATAAACAGAGACCATTAAAGTTTACCGATGTTGCAAATGATGCAGTATTATTTTTTAGTTCCCATAAGCTACCAGAAGTAGAAGGAACGTGGATTGAATGCGAAGACGGTGGTTTTATCCGCGGCTAACCGCGGTGAAATAATTCTAATAACGAAATAAAATAAAAGGGGTAATTATTACACATTTTATTTTATTTAGATTGTATTTAAATTGTTTTTACTTCATCAGAATTTAGGTAGCACGGTCTTTAACGGGGTCATCTTTAATATATGATAAGCACCGAATGCGGTTACCATACAACCCATGATAATATTCATTATCTTTACAAACTTAACAGGGTCCTTATCCTTGCTCGCAATCTTGACGTCATTGTCGAGTACACCAACGGACATCCAGAAGAACGCAGCGAGAGCAATTGGTATTATAATAGTGTATAGATTTGCCTTTAGAAGTTCTTGAGCTGAGGGGGCCATTATTTTTTTATTATTACCGTAGATTTTAATTTTTAATTTATTATTTTTTTATTTATTTATTTATTGAAATCATTTTTCCAGAAGTCGGAAATTTTATAATTTTTATTTAAATTGTATTGATCGGTTATATTTTTCTGTTTAGAAACCAATGTCTCGATAGTGTCTTCGCTAAATGTGTGAATTTTCATGTCGGTTAAATATGTATATGTGTCATTTATTTTTAGGTATTTTCTTGTGGTTAATTGTTCATTGATCGTAGTCAATTTCTGTCTAAACACTTTAATATTGTCATCAATAACATCGTTCACGAAATTAATCTTCGATGTTACAAGATTCAATTCTTTCTCTAGGCGCTGCGAAATATCAGTCTGTCTCTTAGTGTAATAGTCTGTCCTGATTTTCCAAAAGTGGTAAACAATTTCTTCAGCGGATGACATTTTCACAATTTCATTCTTTTCATTGAATACGTGCATGTTTTTCGCCGATATGTATGATGTCATTTTGAGCTTCTTATCAAGTTCTTTGTTGTCTCTCCAGTTTATTATGTTCTCCAGTGGAATTTTTACCTCAAAGTGCACATCTGTTTCTGAGGACATATTTTTGTAGCTATAAATTTGCTCCTCGGTCTCTAGCTTGTCTAGGAAACTTTTATAGTCCTCCGTCCATGTCCCAATTGGCAATTCAGTTATTGTTACAGTGTTTGATACAATTTTATATATCCCCTTTGATACCCATCTATTCTCTTCCACCTTATCAATCGTGCCAGTGAACCCGTTATACCACGGGGTAAGTTCGGGGATATCTGCATCCTCGTCGTCTACCAATTTTAGAAGTCTGTCTTTCAAGTCTTCCGGATTGAAACATGGGATATCTGTAGAAAACCCGGTTCCAATTCCGCACGCTCCATTGATAAGAATAAGAGGTAATACCGGAACATAGAAAGATGGTTCGATTGAAAACCCGTCGTCGTTTAGATAATTTACAAGAGAGTAATCATCTGGGTTAAACATGTTCTTGAAATTTTTCGATAGGTGCGTAAAGATGTACCTCGGACTCGATGAGTCTTTCCCTCCCTGAAGCCGAGTACCAAATTGTCCAACAGGTTCTAGGAGATTCATATTGTTAGAACCCACATAGGTCTGAGACAGACCGATGATGGTATCCTGTAGACTTGTTTCTCCGTGATGATAGCTAGAAACTTCAGAGACGTATCCGGCAAGTTGAGATACCTTGATTTCGGAATATAGATTTCTTTTTATACATCCATATAGGATTTTTCTCTGGGACGGCTTTAGTCCGTCTACAAGACTTGGAATTGAGCGGATGTTGTCTGCGATTGAAAAGAGTACAAGTTCCTTGTTGATAAGATCTTTTACCTTTACCTTGTTAATATTGTAATTGAGAGTTTCTGGGCTCTTGATATTTCCAAGAATCCATTTTTTCCTTGCGTCTGCCTCTGTTTTTGTAAATGCCATTTCCAGGTATTTTTCATCTTCACTTGTTTCTATTTTGTAATCAAGGGTCTTCATATCTTTAAAGTATTCCTTGGCCTCCGCCGAAGTACTTGTACCAAGACCCTTGTAGTATTTTACTTTGTAGCCGGATGTATTATTATTTTCTTTCCAGGTGTTGTAATCACTAAGGTTGTAAAATGGCAACGTTTCGTTTCTTTTGGATATTTTAATGATCGGTGTGACAAGGGATGATACAAAATTTATTTTTAGTAGTTCTGGCCAAGAATTTCCGATGAAATTAATGAGCAGACTTTTAATGTGAAATCCGTCGGTATCTGCATCGGTCATAATCAAAACCCGCCCATATCTGAGTTCTGATAAATTCTTGTACTTCTTGCCGTTTTGTAGGCCAAGAATTTGTTTGATGTTATTTATCTCTTCATTTTTGGACAGTTGTGCATAAGTTGCTGTCCGGGTATTCAGTAGCTTTCCTCGCAGGGGGAAAACACCGTAAGTGTCTCTTCCCACAACTGATAGACCCGAGATAGCAGTGGCTTTAGCAGAATCGCCCTCTGTGAAGATAATAGTACACTTAGATGAGTCCTTTGTTCCTGCTCGGTTTGCGTCGTCAAGTTTCGGAATGATAACTCTTGAAGTTTTCTTGCCGTCTGTTTTTTGTAGAGACTTCTTCTCTTTAGCGTCTGCAAGAGTCAGTACATTTTCAATGATCCCAAGCTTGGCTACATTCTTAATGAAATCCTGTGATGCTGTAAATTTACTGCCGAAATCCGAAATCTTTGTGATGTTCTTTTCTTTTGTCTGCGAAGAAAAGGACGGGTTTTCAATGATACAATTTATAAATACAAAGATGTTGTCCTTGATGTAATGAGGTTTGATTGTAAGACTCTTGTGTTTTTCCTGGATAGTTTCTGTTAGTTTTTTGATTATGGGATTGATGACATGGTCTACATGACTTCCTCCGTCGGACGTGTTTACACCGTTTACAAATGACATGCATTGAAATCCGTTCTCAGAAGGTGCGATAGATACTTGCCACCGGGGTTCTTCTTGGATAACTCTGGGACATTCTTTTTTTGGTCCGATGTACACTGAAATGTAGTCGGAAAAGTCTTTTACTGTCAATTTCTTTCCGTTGTAGTGTACATCTACACCCTTGGGAGTAATTGCACAGATGTCAAAGATGCGTTTTACCAGGATGTCTTTAGTATCCTGCGTGATACACTCAATCCCAAATCTTTTAAAGTCGGGTCTGAATGTAATCCTTGTGTATTCCTTGGAAGTTTTTCCAATTTTGGGTTTGCAAATTTTACTAAGATTTTTTTCAAATGTTTGTGTGTATTTTTTACCACCGGATGCAGTCTCGATACGGAATGTATCAGAAAAGATTGCTGCCAGCTTGGCTCCGAGACCGTTAAGTCCTCCGGTTGTTCTTTTCTTTGTGTCGTCGTGGTTGCTGGTGGTGAGAAGATTTGCAAAGATAAGTTCAGGGATGTAAATCTTGTAATCTGGGTGAATTTCAATAGGTATACCAGAATCGTTGTATACACTGATATCGCCATCATCTGTTATGTCAACCTTTATGCAGGTGACTTTTTTATTCCTCTGAACTTCGTCCGAGGCATTTGTTAGGATCTCGTCAAAGATTTTATAAACTCCCGGATTCCATTTACAGCTTTTAATATGTGCGGTGTTATTGTCAGGGTTGACGGTCCAGCAATCGGATACTATGTCTTTGGTATCTCCAACATACATCCCAGGGCGTTCTAGGACATGTTCGATTTGCGTATATTTTTTATAGTTTTCCGCCATAACTGTAAGTAACTGATTATAAATTGAAATATATTTTTAAACCAGTTATTTTTTTGTAAAATTTGAGATTCAATTCAATTTAAGCCTTAAGAAGTTCAATCATTCTATCAATCTCAGTGAGATTCCTCATGCCAACAAATTGCGTCTTCTTTTTTTTATATCTAATTATTGTACATGGGATATTAGAGATCCTGTTTTCAGACAGGAAATCTTCAAATGCGTCATTCTCTACGTCTACTTTATAAACTACAGAATCCTCGACAGTCAATAATACCTTCTCAAGATTAACACACGGCTTGCACCACTCGGTTCCAAACTTAGTAAATACAACCGTTTCGCCAAAGTCTATTGAATCTATAACATTGTAAGATTCAAGGCTATCAATCTGAGTAGTTTCCATATTTATAATATATAATATAATTTATTTTTAAGTTTATATTATACTTTAAAAATAAAGTAACTTAGTATAAATATGTATTTTCCATCTTTAGATTTTTATGTTTTTGATATACAGGCTATTGCAATAATTATAATTACAATCTGTTTAGTTTTTGCAGTAAATAAATTTATTATAAAGAAAGCCGAAGATGATAAGAAAGAAGGTCATAAAGGTGTAAATGAAGTAGCCCTTTTATTGGGAGGTGCAGCAGTTGGTGGACTTATTAGTTTAATTGTATCGTACTTAACATTAGAGTCTGATAATATAGATACGTCCGATTATTACAATTAATAATATAAATATAGTATTAGTTACATTGTTATGTCGATAAGTCTATCGAAATTTAACCCTAAGAAGATAGAAGAGAAGAGACTCACGGGTTCTGGTCCGGCAACGTGTGTTTTTATAGGAAAACGTGGAACGGGTAAAAGTACATTAGTTGCGGATATACTTTATCGTTTACGTAATATAAATGCGGGTGTAGCAATATCAGCCACCGAGGACGGGAATGCATATTATTCAAATTTTATACCAGAAATATTAATACATTCCGAATATAAACCGGAGATTATACAACAGGTTATAACTCGCCAAAAAAAAATAAGGGCAGAAGCCGGCAAGAAAAAAACAACGGATAATGATGTATTTGTTTTATTAGATGATTGTATGTATGATAAACGGATGATAAAAGACCCAAATATCCGCGGGATATTTATGAATGGGCGTCACTGGGGAATAACATTTTTATTAACCATGCAATATTGTATGGATTTGCCACCCGATCTCAGGACTAACATAGATTATATCTTCATTCTCAGGGAAAATATTATACAAAATCAACAAAAGTTGTATAATAATTTCTTTGGGATATTTCCGCATTTTTCAGTTTTTCAAGACGTTCTCAATAGTTGTACGGAGGGGTATGATTGTTTAGTCTTAGATAATACGTCAAGAAGTAATAATATACAGGACTGTGTTTTTTGGTATAGGGCTACCCCAGACCGCAAATTCAAAATAGGCTCTAAAGACCTATGGAATTATTGTAAAAAGAATTATGATGCAAAAAAGGCTAAAGATGTCCCAGAATATGACGCTAAAAAAATGAAAAAGAAGAATACTCCTTCTGTAAGCGTTAAGAAATTAAAATGAATTAATTCATAATAAAGATATATCGTAAGATTATAAATGGAGCGGGGAATAGTAATGATGGGCCATGGAATGGCAATAGCTCTTGTAGCGTACGGTGTTATGGTTTACGGCCTTAAGCAGAGTGTTTCAACTGCCGAGAATAGATCGGTTCTACTTGGCGCCTTAATAATAGCATACATGGTCGTCTTCGGTCATAATGCGCCCACTATGCAGGCTCTCAATCGTATTTAAATTTCTATTTAATTTTACAGTTCTTTTACTCTTTTATTTAGTATTTCCTCCGGCCGAAAATCGCCAAGGTTCGGGCAAAGTTCTTTTAGTCTTTTATTTAGTATTTCCAGCTGCGCAGAGTTGCGCTGCCGCAACGACCTCAATCCCCTTTCCTCTACCCCGATACGTTTCTTTACCGAGTAAATTTCCATCTGTTTTTTCCTTTCTGGTGATAATGAACTTGGCTTTCCATCGGGACAGACAGGTTTGCGCTCATTTTTTCGCATAACTTTACTATCCCATTCTGGGTCTGTTATAGTAGGACAATTGTTAGCATAATGCCCATACTCTAAACATCTATAGCATACTACTCCTTTATGCGTGGGTGGATCAGTATTTCTTAAATGTTCTATAAAAGCTGTTTTATCTTCTGAAGGATTATTTTTATTTTCCAGTTCAAGATTTCGCCTTAACCATGTATTATTTTGAAGTTCGTATTTTTGTTGTGGATTCATAATAATTAATCAATTATCAATCGTATTTAACTGTGTATATATTATTTTCTTAAATTTATTGTTAAAAAATACTAAAAAAACAATAAATTAAATAACTCTTTTGTCCAGTGTAAATCTCCCCAAACATTAAATTCTTTACAAACTAATCTAATATTATTTTTATTATGTGGCTTAGAATTATTAATACGGTCTATAGACATAGAGAATTCAGATGTTTTTTTATCATATGTAAAAATTTTATTACTAATGTGACATCTAGATTCTACTTTTTTTATTAAATATAATATATATTCAGTATCAATATCTCCTTTATATCCAAATTGTTTTAAATCATATGCTCGATGACTTATAATTCTAGAGTATAAAATTCCTTTAAATCTATTTATATATTTAGTCATTTCTTTAGATAATATACCCGGTCTACCTCGTCTGTTTGTTAATACTAATTTAATTTTTTCATTAAATTCATCCGTGTCAAATTTAATATTTTTTTCTTCTTCTAGTAACTTTTTAAATTTAATAATTTTTTCTAAATTCCAATCACTATTTTTATTATTACCAGGTGAAATATTCATTATTCTTTCTACAAAACGTAAATTGTCTTTAGTATACCCTTTATTATTGTTTAATCTTTCTCTACTAATATTTCTTGGGTTATTAATTTCAATAATAAATGGTTTTTGAGTATAATATGATACACCGCCGCCAATAATAAATAATAGGCAAAATTCTTGAAATGTAATAAGAGGTTCTTCTTGTGTATATTTAAATCTTTTATCATTTCTTAAATCTTTATATAGAGATATCAATTTACCTCTGTATGTTTCTGAATAATATTTATTAAATTCACTTGTACATCCTATACAATATGTTCCCCCGTTATAGGGATGAAATAATTTACACCGACAACAAGTTTTTTCTACTAATAAATCTTTATTTATATATTCAATTTTATTAGTATTAATATTTATCATAAGATGACAATTTTCTGGTAGAGGTATATTATTTTCCCTATCTAATCTAATATAAATTTTAAATTTATTATCTACATTTATTTCATTATATCCTTTCTTAACAGTACTTTTTGGATTATTTTTGATTTGAAACAACGCCGGCGTAATCTTACATCTTAAACTTGAATCAATTATTTTATGAATAAATAAATAAAGATATGAATCATAATAAACCCATTTATCATTAGGTACATCACAAATAAATGTAAAATACTTTTTAAACGTATTACTCTTAGGAAGAGTTTTAATAATATCCTGTCTATTTTCTAGTATTTTTATAACATATTCTATAACTTCTTTGGGTTTATATTTTTTATTATCTTTAATGTAATAATTGTGTTTATGTTCATTAATTCTACTCCAACCATTTGGTTCTAATACATTTTTAAAAATTATATCATTAACTGAAGTAGCTTTAATATCTTTTAATTCTGCTTTTCGTATCGAATATTCTTTAATTTGAATACTAAGAGGAGTACCAACAATTTCTTTATCAAAATTACTAAAACGTTCTATAAATTCATAAATGTCTTCACTATCTTTAACTTTATACCCATGGGCAATTCTATGTCTAGCATGTTTATTTTTATTTTCATAATCAATAAATTCATCTATAATAAGTTTTTTTGCTTTTGCTTGACGATCATTTTGTGGTATAAAATCTTGTATTAAATCATATCCAAACATTATATTAAATTTTATATAAATGTGTATACATTATTTTCTTAAATGATTTAAACATAAGATACATACACATTTACAGGTGTATTTATGGATAAAATCAATGAATTGAAATCAATTCCCATGCACGAACAGCGTTCGGATGCGTGGTTCAAACAAAGAGAAAACAAATTGACATCAAGTGACGCAGGTACAGTTCTAGGCTTGAATCCTTATCAAAAACCAAAAGAAGTGCTTTTTAAGAAGTGTGGTCATGACCCAAAGCCATTTGTTGGTAATATTGCTACACGTCATGGGCAAAAGTATGAAGACGAGGCTATTGACAAGTATTGTAAGCTAACTGGTCAAAAGAATTATGATTTCGGTCTTCTTGCTCACGAGGATGTCCATAAATCCGACGAATATCATTGGCTTGCCGGTTCTCCGGACGGAATCTCTATGAGTCTAACTGACCCAAATGCAAAGCCTATTCTATTAGAAGTTAAGTGTCCATACAAAAGAAAGATTGTCCCCGGTAAGATCCCCGTTTATTATTATCCTCAGGTTCAGTTGAATATGTTCATTTGTGGTCTTGAAGTTTCCGATTTTATTGAATATTTCCCCCCCAGGACAATGAGTATTGTAAGAACTTACATTAACCATAAGTGGCTTAATAAGAATTTGCCTATTCTTGCAGACTTTTGGGCGAATGTAGTTCATTACCGCAAGGCGGGAATTGAAACTCATCCTCTATTTCGTCATCCTAAGAAGATTCTAGATCTCAGAACAGAGGAAGAAGACATTCCAGTTATTAATTTGGATGCATATTCTATCATTGATTAAGTTCGTTGTAAATATAATTTAAAAGAATAGTTCATACATTAACAAATGGGAATCAGAGGATTAAACGCCCTTATTAAAAAGCATTCGCCCGACTGTACTTCATATAATGACATCAAAAAATACCATGGTAAAACCGTAGCAATCGATTCTAGTATACTTCTTTATAAATTTAAATACGCGTGTAAGGCTGAAAATTCTCACCTAATTGGAATTGCTAATCGCGCGAAGTTTTATGTAATGAACGGAATTCTCCCGGTTTTTGTTTTCGATGGGGTTCCTCCGGATGCAAAGGGTATAACCCTGGAAAAGAGGCAAGCCGCGAAACAAAAAATATACATTAGATTAGATGAACTAAAAGAAAAGGTAGCAGAAAGAGAGTTAGAACAAGGAGAAATAAATTCAGAAATCGAAAGATTGCAATCTCAACTGATAATTGTAAAAAAATACCACACTGAACAATGCAAAGAATTTCTGGAAAAATCGGGCATTCCTTATTGTACTGCTCCAAATGATGCAGAGAAATACTGTGCATTTCTTCAGAGAAACGGAATAGTAGATTACACAATAACCGACGATTCAGATGCCCTTACGTTTGGATGCTCCAACGTTCTTAAAACAAATATAAGTAAACACATAATTGAGATTGATCTAGCAAAGCTATTGTATGACATAGATATGAATATGGAAAACTTTGTGGACTTTTGTATTCTATCTGGCTGTGATTATACTGAATCAATTCCTCAAATAGGACCAATCACGGCATATAATCTTATTAAGAAACACAGGTGTATAGAAACTGTATTGACTAATTCAGTTAAAACGTGCGAACATTTCGAATATGGAGTATGTAGAGAGATATTTAATACATTTGATTATGATATTCCTGAAAAGTTTTTTATGAAAAAGAAAGATAAAAATATTCTATTGGAATTTCTAAATAAACATAATTTTAGAGAAAATGTAATTTCTAAATTTATTAAAATTTTATTGTGAATTAAATTTAAATTAATTTCTTTTGTATATATTAAAAATAAATATGTCCGACCTTCTTGATCTATACTTCGGTGCCAAGCGTCGTAAGCGTCGCTCGTCGCCCAAGCGTCGTCGCTCGCGTTCGCCCCGTCGTTCGCCCCGTCGTTCGCGCCGTTCGCCCATCCGTCGCCGTCGTCGCTCGACCAAGGCCTCGAAGACCTCCATTGTCGTAGCTGGCCGCAAGCGCAAGCTATACAAGGGTAAGACCGGTTCCCTATACTACCGCTCCAAGGGCCGCAAGGTCTACGTTGGTAAGCGCAGCCGCAAGGCTGGTCGCAAGACCACCCGCCGTCGCCGCTCGAAGAAGCTGAAGATGACCAAGAAGGCCATCGCCGCCCGTCGTGCCTACCGTCGCCGCTCGAAGAAGACCACCCGCCGTCGCCGCTCGAAGAAGCTGAAGATGACCAAGTCGGCCATCCGTGCTCGTCGCGCCTACCGTGCCCGTGCCCGCCGGTCGCTATTCGGTCTCTGGTAGATAATATAAGTGTGTGTTGTAAATGAATGTAGTATAAATTAAATCATTTAAGTTCAAGTGAATTCAAATGATTTAGTTAATTAATTAATTCTGTTCTTGGTATTCTAGTTTACTTAGAGCAATTATCGGTGAGATCCTGTAGTGTTATATTTTCTCTCTTAATGTGGATTATCTTCTCGATAGACCTAATTGATGTGGGTATCGTATTATCTTTTGTTACACGCATTGGGATAATTTTGTCAGTTGTAATGTTAAATTCTACTATACATTCATTACTATAATCTTCAAGACCCTTAATAAAATCAATTTGTTCTTTTCCGGTATCAATATCCCCCTTAATTGTAGCAAAAATACAAGATTTCTTAAAATTAGTGGTATACAAGTCTATATCATTTTCGTTTTCAGTTACTTTCAAATTAAAAACCAATTTTTCAGTGGGTTTCCACTTAAAACACGAATAATTTATACCTGTTGTAATCGGCAAGTTATTTGGCATAATGAATAGTTCTTCATTGTCTTCAAGTTTTGACACACCGGATATATCAGTGGTGTAATTTATTATATTAATTGGGACATCGGTATTAATTACATTACTAATGAAGTAACTCGAATCTGACAACCTATCTTCGTATGACGCCCTATTAATTTTATTCCCAGATGACATAAATGAGTCGCATATAATAATTTCATCCTGGGCATATGAAATATCGAATATGCTACCATAAAAGTAATCATGTGAACAGTTAATATCTATATTGTATATTGTAAAGTCTGATAGAATAATAACTGAAGTATTTTCTGCTCTAGAGTTTATAAACATAAATAGTATAGCTCTTCTAGTTTCTTTTGTGTTTTTCTTGCAAAACATATATTTATAATTTTTTAGCTTTATAAAGTGTGATCTTTCTACATTAACAGCTGTCTGGGCTGGGAAATAATAATCTGTTCTTCCAGTCCAATTATTATTAAGTAAGAATATAACCTGGTTTTTATAATCTTCGTCTGTTATTTCAGATAGCATTTAATATATTATACAATTGGATACAGTCTTTAAATATATTTAAAGATTCTTTTCATTCCTAATAAATACAACCATGTCTTTTTCGTCGCGAGAAGATACACTTGTTAAATTTTTGATCTTATTTTATAAAAATAAAATGCCCCTCCTTAGAGACATAATTTATCAAAATACTCCATTAAGCTTAAGACTTTTAGACTGGTTAGTAACTAATTATTCGAAGAAGTATAATATTATTTACCCCTTGCACCGGAGCAACGGAGACGTTACTTATTTTAATATATATTTAGACTATAAAAATCAATTGAAGGCATATTCTAAAAAATATTTTGACCCTTTTTGTAGGCAGCGGAGAATAATAATCGACATTGACACACGTAAATGGAGAGAATGTCCAGATAAGTATACTCCCGGTGATAAAGACATAGTAACAACAGTTGGCCAGCTTAATTTTTTTAGATGGGTTCTCGAAAATAAAATTTTTGATTATGCAATTTCTAATATAAAACTCATAGATGCTGATATGAATACAACACTATTAAACAAAAGAAAGGACAAACGTTCTGTTTTGTCTCCAAGTGCCGTAAAAGGGGTGTATACAAATAATTACAACGTAACTATTAAATTCAGGGGATAATATAAAAATTTAATTTAAAGTTTTAAAACATTAATAACTAACAATGGAAAATCCTTTAACAACCTGGTTTTATTCTACCGGAAAGATTGTCACAGATTCTAATAAACAAAAGGTGACACATTTTCTATTAGACGGGGGGAAGTTAGATTTAACTAAAGATTATGAAATATTTCAAGAATTATATGCAAAATACATTAACTGTAAAAACTGTATAGTTGAAAGAAAGACCGATGTATTTAAATTTTTTATAGATTTTGATTTTAATTCAACAGAAATGCTAGATATATACAAGTTTGTAGAGGTTATACAGGACGTTATAGAAAATATATACGGATCTCCTCAATTTTGCATTATAACATCCGCTGATAAATGTAAAGAAAACTATAAATCCGGTGTGAAATACATCAAACAGGGTTATCATTTACATTGGCCAGATATCTTAGCCGATAAACCAATTGCACATAGTATCCGTAAGAACATAATCATTCGCCTAACAACAGAATTCGGTAAAATAGAATCGTGTTATGATTCATGGAATAAAATCATTGATAAATGTGTGTATGACGCAAACGGTCTTCGACTAATAGGATCAGACAAATGTTCAATTTCAGATGGTATTAAACATTATGAAAATCGAGTATACAAAGTACAGAGTGTATACATTGGGAAAGAATACAACAAACAGCTAACCGAAGATTACATTTTGGGTAATTTATTGTCTATTAAGAGGACTAGTATTAGATCTGAAGAAAATTGTATTACTCCTACTATTAATCTTCAAGATTATGAAGAAACGGAGGACTCTGGGGATAGCTCAACAAAGAGTGGTTTCGATAGACTTAATAAAATGTCTGTTGAGTATATTGCAATCATTAAATTTTTTAAGAATTTTATACCACTTTATTCTACAGATGATATTCGTATAATACAGAGGGCTAGAGAACACCCAGTTTATATAATTGCCACGAAATCTAAGTACTGTCAAAATAAAGGAGATTTTCATAGGCACAATAATATATATTTCAAACTAACGCCGTGGGGGTTTTGTCAAAAATGTCTATCCGAAAGTGATGGAGAATACGGTTGTTGCCGAGAATATCAAAGCACGCCAGTATCTATTTCGCCTGGCCTGGAAAGTGCCCTGAAGTGGAAGAAACCGAAGAATAAAGATAAAGATATACCCCAACCCATACCAGTAACAAAGGAACAAAAAACAGACTATTTTTTATCTAACCTGGAAAATCTTATAACAGGTAAACCAGCTTCTATCGGACCCACTAAGGCTAAGAAAAATAAACTTAAGGCCGATTTAGCAAAGAAGACCTAGATATAATAATCGCGCAGGATATTAAAAATGCTATTAGTATCTTTCCTTTTATGTTAAGCTGACTAACAGACTCCATTAGATATGGAAATATATCACTGATGAGTTTATATACCGGGGCAGAATTCAGTAAAAGGGATAACCCAATAATAATTAAAAAAACCCTATGATTTTTTCTATCTTTTATTTCATTTATAATAATCTTCATAATATTCTTTTCCGCGTCCTTTTGTGAAGTATCGGCAACCTGTCTATTAGGAGGATCAAATTTAACTCTCTTAGTAATTTTATTGGGTGCCAATTCTTCAATTACGGGTTTTCTCTGGTCATCCGTGACCTTCGGTTCTTCGTATTCTACACGTTCTTCTATTATTTCTTCGTCTACTTTAACTAGATCTTTTATATTACATTCGAACTGAGACATTTATTATATTCAATAATAAAAAAAATGAAAATTAAACGTTTTTAATAAAATAAAAAAAATATCTTATACAATATAAAACAGAATGAGTATTAGCAATGTAGCTATTAATACATTTAACTCCAGTGGTTCTCAATCAGTGTGTAGAGCTAATAAATATGCTGAAGACACATTAATAGAATCGGATTTTTTAACTAAGTGCACAACTAAGTATATAAATGGAACTGGTCAGACAGTTGTTCAGGGAAGTATGAAAGTTTTCCCAGTTGGTCTACCCGGTCAGGCGTCCAATCATGACACATTTGCTATGCCCGACGACATCGACGCTATAAGCAATGTTATCTTAACTGCTAGGATGGGATTCGATATCCCAACTGGTTCCGATGCAGGTGCAAATATGGCTTCCTTTGCAAATAGTACCGCTATATATTTCTCCAATACATTCTTATTAACTTTAATAAATAAGGTAGAAATAAGGCTCGGCGGATTGGTCGTAGACACTCTTACATCTGACTCAATTTTTGCAAGAAATGTAACCGAAACTGATAATTCATGTAGCATGTCGGGTAGCACAATCGACGGTCAGGAATATCCTAACATATATACAAATATCAATAGACCTGTTTACGAGGGCACCGGAACTGCTGCCATTAAAGACAATGTTATCGAATGGTCGGTTTCTATTCCGTTTACGGGAAGGTCTTCTAAGATGTCCGGTGCATTTTTACAGGCCGGGTCTACAACAAATTCACTGACTATGAAGGTTCATTACAATAAGTTCGATCCTGAGATGTTTCTCGAGGCCGTAAATGTTCTGAATACAGATCACGAACACGAGGGTCTACATGGAGCTGGTGGGTTATGGCCAATATTTGGAATTCAAAAGCTTACAAGTAATGCTACTATGATCCCCGAGAACTGGAAATTCTCGACGAGCGCTACTGTAACTACTCATATGATAACCGAGACCGAGAAAAATTTTATCAGAAATAATGTAGTAAACCGTGTTTTGAAAACATCTGAGACATTAGAATACCCAACCCCGCGGGATCTTGTGCGTGCAGATTTTACCAGTCCAATCCCTGCAGACTATTCTCAGCAGATCCCCGGGGCTCCTTCTGGCGAATATAAACAGGTGTCTTTCGATATTAGTAAGTTTGAATGTAACTGCAGTCACATCTTACTATCTTTGAGAGTGCCCGGGGTAAGCGACGACGGGTCTTTCGCAAATACTAAGATGACTAAAGCGTGGCCATTTAGTAGGGGTAACCGGTATGTCGTCGGCAATCCCACCACCATCTCCGCCGACGTTGCAATCTCAGGAGGCGCAGCAGCAGGGCAGGCTGGTTTCGGGCCTTGGACCACAACCGGTACTAAGAAGAAGCCTTTATTTGATGGATGGTGGAGCGGCACCGACGGTAAGGAGACCGCGGGACCTCTTGTCCCTGAAAATAATGACGGAGATTTCATGACCAATAATCTATGTCCATTAAGACACAAAAGATATGAGACCGAACCAGCTCTTATTGACTGGTCCCCTTATTATTCTGAGCCCAATCCGAACAACACGGCGGCTACGCAGAAAGGTTCTAATTACTTAATTGGTCCTTACAATAGTGGTCAGCTAGAGTACGTAGGGAGCGAGGCTCATCGTAATTCGGATAATTTCATGCCCACAATACCTATAGTTGGTTATACTCGGGACTGGTTAGACTCGGTAGAATTGGTTATTGGAGGTAACCGGACGGGGTTTATTCCAGCATCCGCCCTTAAATTGACGAATGTAGATGAATTCGGTCTAAAGAGTTCGAAGGATTCTGGTGGTATATACATGCTAAAATTATCAGATGAGGCGTTTAGTACAGCCGGCGTTCCTCTATCCAAATGTAATAATATCAAATTGAATATTAGGATTAGAACGTCTATATACGGAACCACTGGTGCAGGCACGTTGGCATACGCTGACGGCACTGCGCGTCGTCTTGTTATGTCTGGATTTAATCATTCTAATGGCTGGACATCTCTTGGTTCTCCAAAACTAGTAGCCACCGCGGTTGGTACAACTGTCCAGACAACGGTTGGTGGTTCTATCTCGTTCGCAGCCTAAGAACCTGATAATGAATCGTAATAGTAAATGTAATATAAGGAGTAAATAATAATTAAATATATTCCTTATATTATATAATCGATGGCTACGGGGGCGCATAGTTCTATCTCCTCGTTTGATAAAACCGGAACACAGTATTTAGCAGCAACGGATACATTCAATGACGGGTCAAACCCAGTGTCGGTATTCTGGAATAAAAATGATAATATTAAACAAATTATACACACATCGTACACAAGGGAGATACCTAGTACAATTTCTACAAAGAACGAGTCTTGGGCCGGCACTCAGGTTTTTAGTATATCTACTGATACGGATGCGGTTGGGAATTTATACTTATCTGTTGTAATAGAACTAGATACACCAGAGGCTCAATTAGACCCCGGTCCGCCCAAAACTTTAACTACGTTACTTAGACGACCATCTACTAAAGAATCTATAACCGATTGGGATCTAACAGAGCCTCTTTTACATCGCATTAGGGGGGTAGAAAAAGGTTCTAAAAAACCAGAGGGAGTTCAGATTGGTTACCCCAATGGATGGAGAGAGGACACTACCGGATCTCAATATCCCAGGCCTTTAGATAATATCCACCCGTTTATGCCCCCCGAAGATCTTCCTAGTTATCCAAATTGGGACTGGAAACCTAGGGACTTTTTACAACTAAACGAAATACCTGTTAATAGGACTACTAAACAGACACTTTCCGAATTTCTATCGGGTTCTTCATACTACGGGGGTACAACAAAGGAATTTATGTTTAACCCTGATATGAGAGTAAGTAAACACTCCAAGCTTGAATTATTTAGTGACCGAGAGGAATACTCATTAGGAGATCCGCGACCAATGAGTATTACAATGAACGGTTATTACTCTAGTACATTAAAAGAGAGTCCTAACTATCTAGGTCATGATAATTTGATATCAGACAGTCTCGTAGAAGCGCCTTATCAAACAACATATAGACCCCACGATCTGAGTTATATACCTAAATATTTATCCCATATAGATTCTAAGAGATTAAGAAGGACCGGGAATGAACATTTCCATTTAAACCCTGACGGTACATACGGTCTTTATTCCTCAACTGGTGTATTAGCCGATGATCTTTTAACTTCTTACCTTACCTTATATGATATCAATAAGTTAGTTGAACATTATAACGAAGACGGTATAACTTCTAACCCAATTGCTATAAACAAACTAGTCACTCCGCCCGATAATAGGGTGACAACTTCAGAGGAATACTATGCGCTCCCTGATGACACCGTATCGTCTCTATTCGGCGCTCAAGATGGAAAATGTCCGGCCGGGTACCCAAATAATGTAGCCAATCACACATTCGACAAGGGGGAATATCTGTTTACAGAGTCTGGAGAATTTATCTCTGAAAATACAGATAATCCACCCGATGGTAGTTATTCGGTTGGATTAGAACGAATAGATCCTATAGCAGATGTTCAAGATGTCTCACCTTCTCATCAAAATGAAGATCACCATGGTTACGCTACTGTGATAAGTAAAGACGGAAATACATTAGTCGTCAGTCAGGGTAGAATGTACGGATGCGAACAAAGCGCTTCTATCCAAAGCCAGGTAGACGCTTTACATGATGCATCTCGCACTAAAGCTCCGGAGTCAAATCCTCCGGACGCAAACTGGCCATATGGAGAAGAAGACTCCGCGCACACTGCGGCATGGAGTGCAGCCTTACAAGCCGGGGCTATATTATTTCCATTGAATCCAAAGCGCGCTGGTAAAGTAAGATTATATAAAAAAAATGGCGACGACTGGGTTTTAAATAAGGTATTTAGTGCGTCAGAAAGTAATTTGGTTGCATACCCACAGGGAGCAAAATCTATAAAACGACCCGGTGCACAGGAATATATATACAAAAATATATATCATCAGACGTTTATGGGTGGAAAAATTCCCCTTATAAGTCAAAAAACCCCGTGGGCACCTGGTTGTAAAAATCACATCTCCTTGAATTCCGACGGAACCAGGTTGGTGATAGGAGAGGCTGGGGGGCCAAATAATTTTATTACAACCTATGATTATACGGGGGGTGACAATTGGTCGGAGTCGGCTGTAATTACCAGTGGGAGCCCCGGGATAAATAATATTATCGAAGATTATTACCATTTAGGGGTATACACGGGGGACAATCTTTTCACATTTGGCCCTAATTATGGATACCCTGAAAACCCTACATATGGAATATACCCTCTACCAGAAAGTGTATGGGGTAGCGGATTTGGAAATAATGTAGAGATGTCATCTGACGGCAATATCCTTGCAGTTACTAGCTATATGTCTCCTGCTAGCATTTTCAAATGGAATTCTGGTTCATGGACTCCAATGGGGACCGGAATAACTGGGGTGGCGGACTCCATATCATTAACCGACGACGGGAAAACTTTAGTAACTGCAGATTTTACATCGCATTACGTATATGTATGGGATTATGACCCATCCCTTGACATATGGGTTAATTCAGATGTTATTCCTTTAATAACTCTTCATAATAGCAAGTTATACTACCCCATAAACGGGGCTGAGATGGCGAACGCGCCATATGGTTTAAATTCTATTACTGGTCAGGGAGGAGCTAAGTACACGGGCTACCCAAATGAACGTCCAGGTTCACCGTATATCGGCACAATTACGCCTATTGGTCCAGAGGCAGTTGCTCTTGCCCCCCCGGTGACTACAAGTATCCCAAATAATCCATCCCCTGAACAACAGGCTCTATACGACGCCGAGAAGCAAGCATGGGCCGACTACCAACAAGGCGACACGACGATCGCCTCCTACTACGCGGCAGAGGCCGCCGCCGATGTTGAGCGGTTTAATATTGTCGAGGCTATAGAGGATATTATATCTCAGGGGCCGGGTATAGGAGGAGACACTTTTAATAGTAATCCAGTAAAAATATCCGGGGATGGTACACAAATTGCTATATTCTCGGCTAGAGTAAATAGACAAAATACTAACGAGTATTATCCTCAGTATATAGAAATATATACTAAAGAATCGTCTTTACCTACGGGCGCTATAGTTATTCCTAGGGTAATGAAGGTCCTTTATCCCCATCCAGAAGATATATTCTATGTTGATGCTGTGGCCACATTTAATGTAACATCTCCAGCCGGTAATACATTTCAGGCCGAACCTGTTTCCCATCCGGGTTATGACGAGCCGGCTCACCCATGGACATCCGACCTGCTCGATACCCCCGAAGAAGCCGCTTATAGAGAAATGGTCCGAGCCTACTACGCAGGAGAAGCGGCATGGGACGAAACGCTCGTCATACCCGGGTTTAATTCATTTATATACGCACCAGAACCGTTGAGCAGGCGGACTTTTGGGGCGACAGGAGATTTTTTTACAGTTGAAATCCCTGATTCTAAATGGTACCGAACAACGACGGCTACTATAGCTGAAAGGGATGCGGCGCGGCATGCTGCAAGAACTACTAGTCAGACAGCTTGGAACCCGACAAACGCCGCGGCGGCGGATGAGAGGCTCGCGGCGGAAGAACTTGGTGTACATCGAATCCTTAGCGAGAGAGGTGAATTTTCAATATCTACAGACGGTAGACGAATTGTAGTTGGATCATCTATGTATGATAATATAATTTCCCCTCACTTACCTCAATTCCCCACACAAATGATGTTACAAGGGCTTCATCAGGTGCAGATAGCGGCAGGAATACCTATTACATCCGGTTCGGCACGGTCACAGGGGGAAGATATCAAAAAAATAGGCGCGGGAAGTATTAAGGTATATGAAAAGGACAGTTCTAATAATTTGGTACAATTATTGGGAGATATAATTGGAGAAGGGGGTGAAAAGAATATACTAGATTCTCATTCTCATGTCTCTCCGCAACAGTTTCACGATATTTATCTTACTAATAAAACTGGGTTTTTCACAGATTCGGGAGAAATTTTAGATGTAGGTCCAGACGTGGAAAATCTGGGAGGGGGAGGGAACACGACTGATCTGGGAATGAATGATGAACCTTTATTGTACCCAGAAACCACTTCAACAAGTAATGGAGGAGGAGCATATTTCGACACGCCGGCTGGTATAGTTGGTAGCTTAATAGCCGAAACAAGTGTAACAATTTCTGCATCATGTAATTTTCGAACATTTGGAAGCTCGGTTGATACCACGGGAAACAATACGGCACCTCTCATAACTCTTGGGGCTCGGGGGCAGAATTTACAATTTGCAATCAGACAATTGGATACTAGTGCTGGAAGATCTGGTATTAGAGAATGGGACCTTATAGGGGTGTCATATGGCCCAACCGAACCTACGTCGACGACGTCGACAGGAACGACAGGGACTTCAACATCGTCGACCCCGGCAGGACATCAACTCACTCCGTATTATGTCCGGGCCGGAGAATACCATTGGTATGTTCTAACAAAGGACGGACATGTAGTAAGTTTCTACATAGACGGGGAATTAGTTAGTTCTTATGACTATACAGTCGAAGATGCTGCATACCAGACGGCTGTATATGGCAACGAGTCTTTTATAGGTACTCGAAGGCTCACCGGTAGAAATAGTAGCATAAACGGGATTATTAGGGATGTTGGTGTATGGACTGGAGCACTTACTGCATCCGAAATTGCTTATATGTATACGGCTAATAAAGGGGGGACCATCTTAATAGATGGGTTAAATGCTCCTTTGGTTTATAATAAGTTTCAGTCTTCATTGACTTTAGGACAACAGGCTCAACTTGCTTTATATAATTCAATTCGTTACGGGGGAATATTAGATACTGTGTGGAATCAGCCTTGGAACCAATATGGTGGTATCGATTTTATTACCAATTACCTTTCGGTCAGTGGGGGAACAGAATATATAGATAATGATTTGGTTTACAATAATGGTAGAGAAACCAATTATAATCAAAGTACTGGGGAGGGTCTAGGATGGTCTATTTCTATGAGTGGTGACGGTAATGATATTATATCAGGTGCGCCTTACATGTCAACTATAGGAGCCACAGTTGCGGTTCCGCGGAGAAGTTATAGAGAGGTTGGAAGGGCATATGCATATAAGCTTAAGAAAATACAGAAATCTATCCAAGTTTTACCTAAAAGATCCCCAGGTAAAATAAAAATGACAATACATGATGCTGCTATAATTGTAAATGATGCACAGAAAAGATTAAATCATGATATAACTGATTTTTTTAACATTCCTCAAAGATCTTCCAGCGATTCTGGTAGTTTAAATTGGACAAAGCAATGGGACACTGTACCAGATAAGGCTGTGAACCCCCCTAAACTAGAAGACTATACCAACCCATATTGGGCTAAATCTAATTTAAAACCAAAGGTAAGTATTCCTCTATCTAAGATAATTAAAACCGTAGAACTTCAGGTTGGAACTCAAATTTGGCAAACATTAACACAGGATGATATTGCTGCAATAAATGCAACCGAGATGACAGAAAGTGCATATAAATCACTAGGACTTCAATGTTCAGGTCTTGTTAGATCTGACGGGACTAGAGAAACATTCGGAGATGCAAAATGGATACCCGGAAAAAAATACCAGGCTATTATCCCAATCCCAATTTTAACCGGTAACAATTCTGGTAAATTTCAAAATTATAAATCTCATAGACACGATGGTTATTTAAATTGTTTGGCAAGAGAACAGGAGGTAAAAATTAAAATTAAATATGCGAATGTAGAAGATATATTCCACACCGAGGATTTATATGCCTACCAAGGCTATGAAGCCCCGATTTATACAGGTTTCGGTAGCATTAACAAAGGGAAATATATAACAAATGTGCCAGAATTATGGAATCCCAAAATAAAATTACAAACTAAACTATACGGCGAATATATCACACTGGCCAAAGAAGAAAAAAATGCATTAAAAACCAGTACCGATAGAATTTATAAAAAAATCAAAAGCGCTCAAAATATAACGTTTGATAAATTACCAGAAGTTCTTCATAGAGATGCATATGTAGATATTAAATTAGATGAGTTTTCTATATATAGTTCTCATCTCATAATATCATTAGATTTCCCCGGAATAACTAATAAATCAAATATCCCCTATTTAGATTCTGCTGATATAATCCTAAACGGCACAACTCATTCTGGTATAGTAAAATCAAATAGTTTACTTGCCGCGGCTAAATCTTTGGGATTATATTCAAATGAATTAGTTTTCGATAAAGATAATTTTGATAAACTGTTTTATGTTTTCCCCCTCGCTTCGCGTGCGTTCGGCGGCTCGTCTATTCCGCTTAACCGGTTTGATGACGTAATTCTACGTATAATTTTTTCGGTAGACGGAGGGATACCAGACGAGGGAATAAATGTCCCCAATATGTCTAAAGTAAGTATAACGTGCAGGGGAGAAACAAATTTATACTACCACGAAGGGTCTTCGGCAATTTCGTTATTTTAATAGTAATTAAAATATACCCTAATTATAAATAATGGCTTCTGATGCGGGAGGTTATCATGCAGCCCATGAAACTTACACAGGTGAGGGTACACAATCTTTACTCGTCACAGACACTTTAGTTGACGCATCAACATCTGTTTTCTGGAATAATAACGACAATACTAAGCAAATTATACACGGGTCTTCCTTAACTGAACTTTTAACGTCCGGGGCGTCTAAAAATGCTTCGTGGGGAGGGTTTCAGACTTTTTCTATAGACCCAGAAACAGATTGTATAGGAGACCTTTATTTATCAATTACATTAAACTTAGATACGCCAGATACCCCACTTGACGGTGATTTAAACCCTAAAACAATTACTACAATGTTACAAAAACCATCTTCAAGGGATGCAATAAACGATCCGAGTAAATTGGAACCCATTGGTTGGTACAAAAGAGGAATTAAAAAGGGAGATACGCGACCCGAAGCGGGATACATAGGGATTCCAAACGGGTGGTTACATTTAAAGACCGACGCAAATGATTTATCATCTGGATTTCGTTATGCAGGAACCGGAATGGACGCGGTTGACAGTTATGGACTCCCAAATGACGCTATTGAATTGCCTGGTATAACAGGGATTCATCCAGATTCTTCTCCGCGCGCACAGGCCTGGGAAGACATCCAAGATGTCCTTAAAAAAGACACTGAATTGTTTAAAGTTAATGATTTCAGTTGTACAGATACATATTTAGACCCATCTGATAATCAGAAGGTAATTCACCAGCGGGATAAAGACGTAGGAATAGGAGAATATCTTATCCAAGATCAGGGTAGAACTGCGAATAATGGTTATGATGTTAGTAGTCATTATATTAAGTCAGTTGATAGGGCTAGGTCATTTCGTGTATTGGACACTTTTTATCAAAATGGTTTTAGAAATAACTTTACTGATGAATATAATGTGCCCGCTAAAACAGACGACAATACTTGGACAATTGCTACCTTGTTTGGCGATGAAAAACTGTCGCCAATAACATCAATTGCTTTCTCTGGGTCCTTTCTACAAGAGCCTTATTTAACTGACAGAAGACAGGTATCTGCTATATTTCCAAGTACAATATCTCTTGCACAAATTCAGGCAATGCAAGCAACTTATAATTCTGAATTCGAGAGTGCCATGGTGCAAGTGGCAAAAGATTATATGTATGGAGATTGGGTCGGGAATGTAACATCAACTATTGTTAATATTCCACACAGAAACTGGGGTTGGTTTATTATTGATGGATACCTAGTCAGCTACGCCAACGAGGAGACGGCTGCGCTCGCCGCCGGCACCTCACCCCCTCTGTGGCAAGGACGCGATGCACTGATTGCGCGGGGTACGTGGGTCCCTAAATCAACACTCACATTCCAGTCATACCCCGAAAACCCTGATATAATTGCCCGTTTATATTTAACAGATGATCCTGCGCCAACTGGGTTTTTTACCTATTTTACGCAGGGCTTGGGCATCGACCGGGCGACTGCTTATAGGCGGGGGATTGAGAACTCTTTGAGTCTTTACAAGATGGAAGGTGGTTTCCAAAACTGGCCGGGTAACGTATCATACTATTCGGGGGCAATAAGTTCGCAACACAGTCGGTACGACGGCGTTACGAGTTATAAGGACAAGATTGCAGTGTTTGCCCATGAAAACAGTAGGACTGAATACCCCTGGTGGGGAGATGCATTCGGCAACAAAGAGGACTCTCTGTCTGAGTTTATAGCTTTTCCTGGACGGAGTTTAGTAACGTGTAAACTGGTTTCTTCTTATTTGGGAAACTTTATTCTATTTGAGTTCCATACACCATACAAAATATGGACCAGAAACGACGGACCTCCGCGAGCCATAACTCCACAAGAAATGAATATATACAAAGACTCTATTCGCTCAATACTCATGCAAATGAACGACGAGCACTTAATATCTCAAGGTATTACCCCTCCCGGGCCCACTGTCCCTGCGCCGGGAACATACGAACAGGGGCAGGCGGCTGAAGAGAGTTTCAACTCCGACGCCCTAGCCGACTCAAACTCCACGCCGTTTGGTGCCACCATCGCCCCAGCTTGGGACGTCGCACTCACGAAGGGCGGCTCCCTTACCGCAGCCAGCATCGCAGTCAGCATCGCAGCCTTTGCCGCTGCCGCAGCCTCAGCCGCCACCATCGTCGGCACCGCCGAAGTCGTAGCCGCGGGCATAGTAGGCTATGATTCTATCCCAACCATCTCCCGCCTCGGTGAAACCATCACCTCCAATGGTAGTAACTTTAATTTAGGGATTGCGCTCGCCATTAGTGGCGACGGTAATACGATAGTGATAGGGGCTCCGGCCCAGGGGCTCCACAGTACAGAAGAGGGAACTGCCCAAGTCCTGAAATGGACCCCTTCGACGAACGGTGATGGACAGTGGGTAGAGATGCCAATGTACTTCGGTCAAACGTTTGAAAGCGGCAGCGGTGTGGGTGACGGGATGGGTACGTCAGTGGCACTTAACCACAGCGGGGGATACCTAGCGATAGGGACGCCATCTACCGGACAAGTGCGAATGTATACTTATCTTAACCAACCGAACTCCTGGGACACGAACGGAGACCCTGTAATCGGCTGGGCGGAGTGGGGGAATATTTCAGATGGAGGGATAGGAAGCCAGAAATCACTGGCAATAAAGACGTATTTTGATGACTCCACCGGCACGTCGAAAGTCATGATAATAGCCGGCGCAGTGCACCCTGCCATTGGCGGTGGTACGGGAGCAGTACACTTCTGGGAGAAAGACCTAACCACCTACGGGACGAGCTACCGGACTACTATCCCAGGAGAGGCAGCCGGCGACGGTGCTGGTGTTGTAGCGATAGACTCAACCGGTGATATTATAGCTGTAGGAGCCCCTTATAACGATAGTGAGTCGTTAGACGGCGGACACGTACGAGTATGGTACTGGGACAGACAGGCGTCTCCGGTGATATGGGTACAGAGGGGTAGTGATATAGTGGCACCCGCCGCCTCCACCGCCGCCGAAATCTACGCCGCCGGCCTCTCCGGTCCCTCCGCCGCCGGCGTTCAAGTCGGTCGCTCGGTGGCAATGAATTTGGCCGGTGATATAGTGGCATTTGGGGGATACAAAAATCTTGGCACTACATTGGAGCGGGGATTCGTGAGAATCGTGGAGTTTGACCCCAGCACTGGGTCGTGGTTACAAATAGGTTCGGACCTCGAAGGTGAGGCGCAGGGAGACAACTATGGTTATTCTGTGTCTATAAGTGCTTCCGGTCACACTGTAGCTATCGGCTCTCCTCAATATTCGCCAGTCGTAGAAGGCCAGGCGTTGAGCGGAGGCGGCAGGGTTATCATATGGGATTTGGTCTACGGATCATGGGTGGTGCGCTTTAATATCGACGGCGAGGCTTCCGGAGATAACTTCGGTTATTCCGTGTCACTCAGTGAGTCCGGTTCAGTGCTCGCCGCCAGTTCTCCATATGCGGACAATATCTTAGGCTCCATCAATGTTTCGGGGAGTGTTCGGGTTTACTCAACCATGTCCCAAACCCAATCCGCCGCCGCTGACATCGTCGCTGCCGGCGCCGCCATTGCTGGCGACTTAGTCGCCGTCGCGGACCAGGCCCAAGCCGCCGCCATCGCCGCCCAAACCGTTGCGGACCAGGCCAATGGCCCAGCCCCAACCCAGGCCCAAGCCGAGGCCCAAGCCCAACTGGATGCACTTCCTGGCAAGCACCGGGTTTTTTGGGACGTATCTTCAATTAACCAGAACACTAAAATTATCTTGAGTAAAATGTTGTCCATAAGCAACGGCGCAGGGATATTCGGCTCAACACAGTCAGTGTACGCCCCACAGTACCCCAGTGTCCGCTGGTACTCCGTGCCCGAGCCAACGGGTGTCTTAACTGCTCCCAGTCAAGGCATTAGCACTATAAGCGGCTATTCAGGCTATGACCTCAGCTACCCGGGTATAGCTTGGGCGATATTGCATAGTCAGTTATATAACGGTTTCGGCGGGGCCTCCCTAGGTGAAACGAGCATCGATTTTGACATACATGGAAATCTTTTTCAGAAGGCGGCCCTGACGATGGCCCTGGCCGAGACGTACGGCTTTCGCGATCCGCGCGCCCCCTGGGAACCTCAAATAGTCGTCCAGGACAATCCAGTTAACGACTATTTTAAGGTTCTCGATACAGACACGCCGATGTACGGAAGACTTGAGATATCAATACCTAATTCAATTTATAAATACAGCGAAGTTCTTATTAAGGGACCTGTGTGGGCTGAAAATTTCAAGAGGGCAATGATACTGTATAGTGTTTATACGAATGAGCCTGTAACATACAATCAAGATATTACATTTGTCGGAGCGCGGCATCCGATAGGATCATATTCAACTATCATCACCGACCCGAATGACCCGAATTTTTTATCGAACGAAGCCCTGGCGCTACAGGAGGATGACGGGCTCGACGTAGATATCATCCTTACGTTTAATATTGGATTTGGAAGTATTGGCTCCGGAGATATATCTTCTACTACACAACCAATCGTTAATATAGCGTATGAACTTGTAAAGCCATCACACTCTTTGAGTACTATAAAAAATAAAAGGGGTCACGATAATATTATATCTCATACTCTTATTCCCTACAATGAACATCCTATTCTAAACCCATACTCATCTTCTTATCTTCCAAAGTATTTAACATATACAGACTCACAAACAATTAAAAACAGGGGAACTGAATATATTGCGTTAAAAGATGGCAAATATTGTTTGTATAAGTCACCTGGTATTCTGGCCGATGATTTATTTATTTCTTATTTGACTAAAAACGATATTGACATCTTAGTAACATATTATAACGGAGATTACTTCGGGGGCGAGGGAGATGGTAGCATCGGCTACCGTGATTTAAATTCTGCCCTCTCCACGACAGAACAGCAGACTCATACATTTACAACAGGGAGTTATATGCCCAGTGAAGAGGGTGATAGTATAAGATATGTACAAAAAATTGAACCCGTTGAAGATCCACCTAAAAGACCAGACAACCTAGTATTTTATCAATCTGATCACAATGGATATTGCACTGCTATTAGTTCAGATGGGAATACATATGCTGTATCCCAGGGGAGAATGTACGGTGATGAATGGGAGGCCGGAAGATTTACTACAACAAAGAGTGTAGAATATTTAGCCTTGAAACAGGCATATGACGTCGCTGATATTGATCACTATGTGGCGAGCCTAAATAGGCATGTAGACGGCAGCCAAGCCGCGATGGATGCGGTGAGTTCAACACTGGCAGCTCTTAATGTGGCTAAGGAGGCACTTTCTGCGGCTAGGGCTACAGAGGCTTCACCGGGTAGAGTTAGAAGACCTGGTCTAGTTAGGGTTTATAAAAAGAAAAATGGTTCTTGGGTTCTAAATAAAATTTTTAGAACGTCGAGTAGTAAATTAGCTTCTAAACCAAGGGGACATATATGGGCCGTATCCGACGGTTATAACAGTCACGTGAAACTTAGCGGAAACGGAAATCGCATAGTTATAGGAGACGCGGGAGGGGACAACAACTCATTTTCTACATATGATTATAATATTTCTAGTGAAACGTGGACGAAAGTAGATGAAGTTCAGGCGGGGCTTCCACAAACTGTTGTACCCGTTGACGCAAAACTTGCAGGATGGTATAGCAGAGTCACCGATCTAAAGCGGAACCATGGACTTACATTACCCCTTGACTATATCTTTGGTTCAGAATTTGGATCTACGCTTTCGTTATCTGATGATGGAAATAGGATAGCATTGTATTATGTAGCCTGGGAAGTATGGGACAATCTCAATATGGCCTCGCCTATTGCAGACTACGATATAGGGCCCCACTGCGTAAAAATTTACGACTGGCTTCAAGACGCCACTGGTGGTTTTAGGTGGATAGAAGATACTTATCTCACAACAGAACCGATACTTAATAAAGGCCGAGAGTACGATACACGGGGATTCCCTCCGCCATCACAGCAAGCCTATGCCGACTATACACATGACATAATCGCCAACAAGGGCAGGCCGCCACATCGCGACGCCTACCGTCGCCACATGTCAGTGGACAACGGGACGCTTGCACTGTCCGAGCCGGCGAGGGCACTCCAGGCGCAGGGCATGCTTGCGGGTCAGCTGCTATCCGACGATGAGAAAGGTAGAATATCGGAACATAAGTTTTCCGGTAGCTTAGCATTAAGCGGGGACGGGAATACATATGTTGTTGGAAATTCAAATAACGTAGGGGGCAAAGGAGTTAATGTTTATCGAAAATCCGGATATACGTGGAATAAAATATATTCTGAACCCGCAGATATTACTCCACAAATACCGGATTACCGGGACCAAGACGAGTCTATTCGGAGCTTTGGACAGGGGCAGGCCGACTTGCTCCTGGACGCCTATGGACATTCCGTTGCTATAAATTATGACGGGACTCGTTTTGCATCATGTTATATTAACCATAGAAATGGGTCTAGCAAAATATTTATATACGATGCCAGCGCAGCCGGCGGGTTTACGCTATCAAAAACTCTAATCGGGGAGGAAAATGATAACATGGGTTATTCATTGTCTTTTAATAGAGATGGTACAAAACTTGTAGCCGGAACTCCGCGCGGATATAATGTTGCTTACGGTCACACCAAAAAAAAACGTACAAGAGACCCGGTCACTGAGGGCAAGGCAGAATACACGCAGGGTATGCAAACGGCGAACACGGCGTACCCATACGGCGCCGGTCGCGTTGACTGGATGCTTTCAGATTACTTTAAAGGTGGCGGGTACGCCCCCGAAGAGGCGCGGGAAATTAATGCGAGATATCTAGAAGATCTCGGGGGTCACTTTAGCGATACACTCGCTGGGGCGATTGAAGGTTTCATGGATTTTGGAAGTGATGCAGCTCGGGGTCAACGTTCCTACAGAGCGCGAGAGGCTAACGGTGCTATTCACTTGTTTGAACTAATTAATGGAGATTGGGTTAGTTCACCTGAAAGGCCATTTAGTGCAGTTAGCGGAGAAAGAAACCCAACGGACCAAAAGTCTTGGCCGGGGACAATGGGGATATATGGTTATTATGAAGGAACTGCAGACTGTCTTGGAGTTTCCGTAGCAATGGACGGAATGGGCAATACTATAATCGCGGGAGCCCCTTTTATGTCTACAATTGGAAAGGTCCAGGAAAAACTCGATTGGTACCCAGGGGGAGGTATGACAGCCGCATATTCTATACACGCGGAAGGGGAAACCACTGTTATCGAAGATGGAGACCCTGTATCATCTGTTTTACTGGCAGATACAACACTGCGTTCTCATACTCGAGAAACCGAGGAAGAGGTTGGACGATCTTATGTATTTAATTTAGATACTTACATATATGGTGCTCCCAGTGAACAACTTCCTATTAAAGATCCTACCGCTAAAAATATGTCAAATGTGGACGGCTACAATATGGTAAATGACGCACAGGGAAGATTAAATCATGATATAACGGATTTTATTGATTTACCAGAACCGGGGCAACCTATTAAATGGGATAAACAATTTACGTCAGTGCCAATTGGGGCCAATTATCCTCCGCTGCGAGGAGATTATCAGGTGCCTGAGTGGGCAGACTCCGATTTAACATCGAAGGTTAAATTCCCTTTGCTGAATGTTATTAAAAAAATAGAAATCCTGGTTGATGAAAAGGTTTGGCAAACAATAAATCATTCAGATCTTTTAGCTATATATTCAACGGAAATGACAGAAAGTTCATATAAAACAATCGGTACCAACTCTTCGGGTAGACTACGTAATGACGGAACAAGACAGGCCAATACAAGTGGAAGGTGGGTCCCGGGTAAAAAATATGATTTAACTATTCCTATCCCCGGTTTTACATCCGGAGTTAATCCCAGGTTTAATAATTTTACTAAGAATGATGAAAATGGATTTTTAGCTGGATTGACTGATAGTTCCAATTTCAAAGTTAGGGTTTATTATAACGATTTACAAAATGTATGGAATACAAATAATGTATCTGCTATGCAAGGATACCGGGCTCCTATATATAATGTACCGCATGAAACCGTAAAAATAGAAGATGGTATAGATTCTAGCGGGAATAATAGTTCCCTGGTGTCTCGAGGTGCGCGATATAGCGTAACCGGAACTTCCTCTGGAACTGGACTATACGTAACCAATGTCCCGGAACCGTGGACTCCTGGGATAACATTTGATACTAAAATGTACGGTCAGAAAATAATTATGAACAGAGACGAACTTAAACAATTAAAAAATACACCGGGTGGTATAACTAAGAAAATAATTAAATCTCAGAACGCCAATAACGTATTTAACGGAGCATTGTATAATAAACCAATTAATATAGAGTTAGACTATATATCGATGTATAGTTCTCACCTGATAATTAACTTGAAATATACAAATCCATATAATTCTCCTTACTTAAAAACTGCCCAACTATTTTTAAATTCTAAACCCTTCGCTAAATTAGACCAGGGGTTAATGAGAGGGATTTCAAATAAGAGTCTTGGATTATACGCAAATGAGTACAATATGGATAATATTAGCCTAGATCCGTCGGGGGGTAATTATGTATTTCCCTTAGCAAATAAAGCATTTGGGGGTTCGTCTATACAATTCAGTAGTTTCGATACTATTAGATTAGAGTTGATATTTGAATCAGCGGAGTTGACAGATAATAACGGGCTTTTAGCAGACATTGTTGATATAAATGTAACAGTTAGAGGGTTATCTAAAATAACTTACAAAAATGGGGTATCAAGTATATCTGACTAATACATAAAATTAATACATAAATTTAATACATAAAATTAATACATAAATTTAATACATAAAATTAATACATAAATTTAATATACGAATTTAATTTAAAAAAAAAATATATTCGTATATTAAATAAAAATGTCTGGAGCTGTAGCTGCTCATGCTTCGTATAACGGAAGCGGGACCCAGGGTCTTGCTGTTACAAATAA
>Ga0115007_10000221_pt1 | contig 36937 bp, 33 predicted proteins | sample ArcOceMetagenome_2_FD_87166 | JGI IMG/M metagenome (GOLD analysis project Ga0115007, IMG submission 87166) | Marine eukaryotic phytoplankton communities from Arctic Ocean - Arctic Ocean ARC135M Metagenome | ecosystem: Environmental > Aquatic > Marine > Oceanic | place: Arctic Ocean | collected...
GCAGCACCTCGAGATGCCCGCCCAACGCCGCCGCCGAGCATGTGCTTGCGTCCTACGGACAGCCGTCCGCGCGCAGAACCTTCAACTCCTCGACATATCCACCACTCGCCGCTGCCCAACAAAGGTATTCTTGACGCGACAGACGACCTCCCCGGTGCAGGCGCTTTAAGGCGCTTAAGCATCCAAAGTCCAAGGCGTCGTCTTCGGCAAGCTCCTCAAACCGAAGCCCCGTTCCCGCCACCGCGTCGCGCATCGCACGGCTCACCGCTGGGAGCCGGGCGAGATCGGCGGGGTCGTCGAAATGCTCAGATCTCAGAATGTGCGTGACGACGATGTCGTTGAGAAGGCCGGGGATAGCCTCGCCCGCGTTAGCCGCGTTAGCATCGCGGCGCTCGCGCTTTTGCTTTCGCGCGCGAGTTGTCTTACCGGACATCGCGTCGGAAGAGTGGATGGTTTCGTGTGCGTGTCGTGTGCGCGTCGTTGTGGAGATATTAGGGCAGAATCGCTTCTTTTATTGAAACCGTGGATTAAAATATTACTTAATGAAGCAGTTCGTGAGCGCCGAGACGCACGGCCCTTTAGTAGTCATGAACGGCACGCCGTCGTACTCCGCGACGCCGGTTTCGTTTGTTTTAAGTTTCGGCGCGCACGCTTCGAACATTTTCTTTTTCGGCACGAGCGTTTCAACCGGCTCGCCTTCAAACCCAACGAAGCTCACGCGCTCGCCGTTTACCGCGCCCACCGGAGGCACCACGAAGTCCACCAAAGAGTGGTCGTCATTCGACGCGCACATCACCATCCCTTGGCTCATTTCGTCCCGTAACGGCCCTGGCTTTACGTTGCAAAGCACCAAAACGCGCGCGCCGATCATTTGCTCGCCGGTTTTGAACGCCCGCAGCCCTGACACGACTTGCCGTTCCTTGGACTCGCCCACGTCGATCGTCTCCACCCACAGCTTGTCCGCCCCCGGGTGTTCCCACGCCTTGGTTATGGTGCCTACCCGTATGTCCAGCACGTCGACGGTGACTTCTTTCTTAGCAATGGGTTCCTTTTTGGGCTTGTCCTTCTTCTCCAACTCTTTCGCGGCTTTTTTAGCCGCCCGTGCCGCCGCGATGGCGTCGTCGTCGGGCTTAGCGGCGTCGCCTCCTTTAGCGTCGTCTTTACCGGCGTCACCTTTCGCGGCGCCTTTTCCTTTAGCGTCACTCTGGGCGTCTCCCTTAGTTTCCATGTCCTTACCCCCAGTACCGCCCTGGCTTGCAGGTCCCGCCCTTTCCTTTTCCTTCCTGTCCTCGGTCGGCGGCTTCAGGTCCAACGGTTCGCCGCGCGCGAACGGCACGACGCCGAAGACTCGTTTTCCGTTTTGCTGAACCACCGCCCCGACGTGGTCGCACCACCGGATGAGATGTATCAGCTCCGTCTTCGTGTCCGCTGGAAGCGCGGCTAGCGAGGCATGCGTGCTGGCGTACAGCACGATGTCGGCCAACGACACGGCGCCGTGTGTGGCGACGAACGATCGCGTCGCCAGATGCGCGTTTAGAGATTCCAACGAACGCGAGGTATCGACGGCCGGGCCGCTGTAATCCAAACACGCCCTCGCCAGCCACTCATGGATCATGGCTTCGTCTGCTGGTGTTGTGCCTACGAGTTGCGCTTTCAGCGTCTCGTCACCGGTCAAACAGGCGATGTACTTGGAACAAGTCGCCAAGCCTTCCAGCGCGCCATCAGCACCGGCGTCCAGCGTGACCGTGGGTCCGGCGGCGCCCTCGACAACGGAGATCTTGTCCCCAACGCCCGCGTACGCCACGACAAGACTCAAGGTCTTACCAGCCACCGAAGCCGAGGACTCGACCTTCACGGAAAAGACCATGGCGCGTCGTTGGGTGCGGCAACGGCGATGGCGCGGGGATGGCGCGCGCCGAAGACTACGATCGATGGCAACTCGGCATTGCGGATGAAACGCGTTTTCGCCAAAAACCGGAGACGAGTTTTCGTATCGCAAGCTGTCGACAGGTTCTGGGAAACGTTTCGGAATTCAACACCGCCACACGTCTTCGCGCCGGACCTCTCGAGAGCCGAGAGATGTCCCCCATCGGTGGGGAGACGGGTGCTTTTGAACCACAAAAACCTGTCCTGTTTGTACCTGCAAGGGAACGAAATCACAACAATTCGGGAGCTGGCGAAGCTCTCTCGGTTGCCGGGATAACGCAAAGTCAGACTGCAGGGAAACCCGGTGCAGGCGAAAAGTGGAATGAAATACCAACGAAACGTAGCGGCGGCCTTACCCCGGCTGAAGTCCCTGGACACGATCGCGATTACCAAGGAAGACCGGGCGAGGGAGGACGTTTATGCCAAGGCACGAGAGACACGGATGCGGGAGGATGAGGGATGATATGAGAGGGAATGGGAGGGATAGCGGGAGGACAAACGCTATTTTCGACAAATAGTATTTTTTTATTAAAATCGTGAACGTGTGTCTTGCCTCACCGCGGCGCCCACCCTGTGCTGATCATGCGTCGCCGAGACGACTTTGCAGCCGACTTGAGACGACGCGCGGGTTGACGTGGTGTGTCTAATTCCACTTAATAGCGGTACGCAGCGGGCTTGTAAGGGCCTTCGATGGGGACGTTGATGTACGCAGCTTGTTCGGGGGTGAGCTTGGTGAGCTTCACGCCGATCTTGTCCAAGTGCAGCGCCGCGACCTTCTCGTCGAGGTGCTTGGGGAGGACGTAGACCTTCTTCTCGTACTTGCCGGTGGTGCGTTCGTTCCAGAGTTCGAGTTGCGCGATGGCCTGGTTGGTGAAGGAGCAGGACATGACGAACGAGGGGTGGCCGGTGGCGCACCCCAGGTTGAGCAGGCGCCCTTCCGCGAGCATGATGACGCCGTGGCCGTCGGGGAACTCGTAGCGGTCGCACTGGGGCTTGATGTTGATGTGCTTGATGCCGGGGTAGGTTTCGAGGCCGGCCATGTCGATTTCGTTATCGAAGTGCCCGATGTTGCCAACAATCGCGTTGTTCTTCATCTTGGCCATGTGTTCGACCATGATGATGTCCTTGTTACCGGTGGTGGTGATGAAGATATCGGCGGTGCTGACGCAATCCTCGATGGGGGCGACTTGGAACCCGTCCATGGCGGCTTGCAGGGCGCAGATGGGGTCGATTTCGGAGACGATGACGCGCGCGCCAGCCGCTTTCATGGCCTGCGCGGAGCCCTTGCCCACGTCACCGAAGCCAGCGACGAACACGGTCTTGGACGCGATCATCACGTCGGTGGCGCGCATGATCCCGTCGGGGAGGGAATGGCGGCAGCCGTACAGGTTGTCGAACTTGCACTTGGTGACGGAGTCGTTGACGTTGATTGCGGGGAACAGGAGTTCGCCGGCTTTCTGCATTTCGTACAACCGTTTCACGCCGGTGGTGGTTTCCTCGGAAACCCCGACGCAGGTGCCAACGGTGCGCTGCCACCGCTTGGGGTCCTTCACCAGGTTCTCCGCGATCGTCTTCAACACCAGCTTCATCTCCGCGTTGTTCGTGGTGGACGGGTCGGGAATCGCGCCGCTCTTCTCGAACTCGAGCTCGGCCTTGTAACCCTCTGTGAGTTGGAAAAGTTGTTTTTGTTGGGGGGGATTTGTTAGTCGAGGAATGTTTTGATTTCCATCGGCGATTGCGAAACATCTGTAATCGCCTCTTTTCCAAAACGTTTTTTCGTTTCGAGAATCTGAAACCTGGCCGTTTCCAGGCCGACATCGATGCGATTGCGGAAAGTGCCGACGCTGGCCGGGAAGGGGAACGAGGCGGTGATGCGGGACGCGTTTTCGGGATGTTTTCGGCGTCCGCGATGCGCGCGTATGTGCCGCATCGCGTCGCCGAAGTTTCGGGTGTCGATTCGGATTCACCGACGCAATGGGGACGCGTGTCGCGATCCCGCGGGTGTCGGTAAATCGATGACGACGACGAAAAGAAACTCCCCGCCACAAACGCCGATTGCAAATCAATCCCGTCGCGAGGTGTACCCGGGAAGAGGCCGTCCGGGAAACGCACCGTGGATGAGAAGCGTGGCGTCACCGCCGTCGTCGACGATGATGTCCAGGTTCTCGGAACCCCAGTTGAGCATCTGGTCGGTGCACCACCAGTACTCCTCCAAAGTTTCGCCCTTCCACGCGAACACCGCGGCGGAGTCGCGCGCGACCGCCGCGGCGGCGTGATCCTGGGTGGAGAAGATGTTGCACGAGCACCACCTGACCACGGCGCCGAGGGCGACCAGGGTCTCGATGAGCACCGCGGTCTGGATGGTCATGTGCAGGGAGCCGGAGATGTTCGCGCCCTTCAGGGGTTGGGCGGGGCCGAACTCCTTGATCATGGACATCAAGCCGGGCATCTCGACTTCCGCGAGTTCAATCTCGAGGCGACTGTGATGAGAGATGAGAGGAAGGAGGACGAAGGTCAGTCGCGGAACGCGGGCGGCAGGGAACGGGGGTTGGCGAAACGCACGCGATTCTTTCGTGTCGGTCGCGAGACCACTCGCTTGTCACGAACCCGCGGCGACAAGACGTGGGCACGGGTCGCGGGAGGCCAAGCGGGTACCGAGACGAGACCAGCGGCGGCCCGGCGCAACCGACTCGCGATCGCGCGGATCTTCGTTTTTCCCGCGGATCCGCCAATCGCGCGAAAGCCGTGCGACGTACCCGAAGTCAGCCATGGCCATGTCCTTGACCTTGTATTCGCGACCGGCGACGGTCTCGATGGAGCACATAGCGGTGGGGGCAGACATCTTTGTAGAAATCTGGAGGGAAGGTGGGGCCGAAGCGTTGCGTGAGAGTGGCGGGCGGTAGGACGATCGACGACGTTTTAAGGCGTCGCGGAAAAGCGTCTTTGGCCGGCCGAGAAAGAAGCCAGTTTCTGAGGAACAACACGAGCCACGGGCTGCGAAATCTACTGCGTGGGTGTTTAGTTGGGGCTTTCAGGCGAGAGATTGATGACGTGAAGCGGAGTACCAGACTGAAACCCATACAAAGCAGATGCTGAAACGCTTTGATTTTTGCTTTTTGCCTTTTTCAGCGAGCGAGAAATCGCCCCACACCAACCCGCGCGGTCCGCGACCATCACCGTGTTTCCGTCGCTCTTGATGCTTAGAAAGGCGCTGGCGACCGTGGCGATCCGCCCTGATAGCTCGAGGTCGTCAACCCACCGCCGCCCCCTCACCGTGGTGCGCGCCACGAACGCGACGCCAGGACAAGGCATGCGAGGTTCAGGGGCGACGAAGCCTGGCGTCTTGTCGGTGTCCTTGAACACGCTGTCAACGCGCCTCCCACGGCCACCCACCGCCCCTAGGCCCGCTTCCGGCCACCGCAGGAGTCACCCCAGAAGGACATTCGACCCCCCCCGGGCTTTGTTCGGCAAGAAACAACCCGCCCCGGGGGGCCCTGGAGGAACTGACGTGTCCGTTTCCATCACCGAGCTCACGGAAACCTGCCGAAAAGCGATTAAAACGTACGGGTACGACGACGACGAAACCAAGGTTCTTCTTGACGTGATGATGTACGCGCAGCTCCGGGGTAACAACCAGGGCATTATTAAAGTCACCACCGGCGGTATCAAACGTGACCCGGAGTGCAAACCCGTCGTGACCGAACACGAAACGAAACTCAGCGCTAATTTGAATGGCAACAAAAACGCGGGCATGGTGGTGTTGCACGGCGCCATGGAAATCGCGGTGCAAAAAGCGCAAACGCACGGTTTCGGGATTTGCGGCACGAACAACACGTCAACCAGCACGGGCGCGCTGGGTTTTTACGCCGAGCAGATCGCGAAGAAGGGTTTGATCGGTACGTATTTCCCAATCACCACGTTCCGCCTTCGCGATTGCCCATACTCGTCCTGCGAAGGGAGCATTACCTGTGCCCATACTCGTACCACAAGGGACGGTTATTACCCCTGACTGTTTACGTAATACCAATCCCGGATATACACGCGATCCGAGAGACTGACGCTTTGTTTTTTTTATTTCAGCGTGCGTTTTGGCGGTATCCCCCGAGTTCGTCGCGCCCAACGGCGCGATCGAACCGATTTTCGGAACCAACCCGATCGGAGTCGGCGTACCCACCGCGAACGGCCCGGTTATTTTGGACATGGCCACTTCCGCGTACAGTTTCTTCGGTTTACTAGAAGCCAGGACGGCGGGTAAAAAAATCCCAAAAGGCGTCGCCATGGACGCATCCGGGGAAATAACCGAAGACGCGAACGCCGCTATTGACGGCGGCGCGATCAAAACCTTCGACGGGTCCTATAAAAGCAGCAATTTGGCGCTGATCGTGGAGCTGCTGGGTGGGCCGTTAGTGGGCGCGGCGGTGAGGGATAAGATGGCGACTAAGAACTGGGGAAACCTAGTCATCGTTATCGACCCAACCCTTCTTGGTGACGCAGGGGAGTTTGAAAAGGCCGCCGCGGTGGTCACGTCTCGCGTGAAAAACGCGAAGAAAGCACCCGGGGTGCGTGAGATTCTCCTTCCGGGCGAACGCGGGGACGCGTTTAGTGAAGACGTGCACCGCAAAGGTGTGATTGACGTGGAAAAGAACCTGTGGAAAGGTCTGAAGGAGTTGGCGGATACCTGGGTCGAGCCGGGCGGGGTTGGGGGTAACACCTCCGCATACGGGGGTAACACCCCCGCGTACACCTCGGCGCAGATGGAGACGATTCGGAACTCAAGCGCGGGCTCCGGCTGGGGGTTCGCCACGCGGCTTCTGCACCCTATGGTATCCGTGGAGGTGAGTATTTCCCATTTACCACGTTCCGCCGACTGACTGCTCATACACGACTGACACTTTCTTGTTAATCGGAACAGGACCCGTTCAACAGCACGAACCCGCCTCTTTACCAGACCGCGACTTTCGGGCAGCCGAGCGCCACGACGAACGGGCCGTACGACTACACGCGCTCCGGGAACCCCACGCGTGATTTACTGGAGAAACAGATGGCGGAGCTGGAAGGCGCCGATCGCGGGTTCGCGTTTTCGTCCGGGATGTCGGCGCTGATGTGCGTCACGCGACTCGTGAAAACAGGCGAGAGGATCGTGACCGGGGATGACATTTACGGAGGCACGTCCCGTTTGCTGGATCAGGTGTTGCCGAAAGTTGGCATAGAAGTCGTGCACGTGGACACGAACGACCTGCGCGCGGTGGAGCGCGCGATCAACGGCGGACCCACCACGATGGTCATGCTGTGCGTACCGGGGCTTTCCCAAATCCAGGCACACTGTTCACCGCCCCTGTCGAGTGCACTACTCGTGCCGTGTGTAGATCGTGATGTAGTACTGTGTACTTTTACACCGTACTACTAGTAACACTACCCGTTACATTTACTGGCGTACTGGTAACTGTTACAAACCCGTACTCGAGACTCTTACTCGACTGACCTTTTTCTTGTCCAACCGCAGCGAATCCCCCACGAACCCGCGCCTGCAGATCACGGATATCGAATCCATCGCGGCCATGGCACACAAAAAAGGCGCCCTGGTGTGTGTTGACAACTCTATTATGGCGCCTGTGTTCCAGAACCCCCTGGAGCTGGGGGCGGATATTTGCATGACAAGCGCCACGAAGTTCATCAGCGGCCAGTCCGACGTGACCGGCGGGATTTTAACCTGCAACGGCGATCAACTCGGGAAAGACATCTACTTCCACCAAAACGCGGAAGGGACGCACTTGGGGCCGTTCGACTGCTGGCTCGCGCTTAGAGGGTTGAAAACCATGTCCCTGCGCATGGAGCGACAACAGGAGAACACGCAGGTACTGGCGGAGTGGCTGGAACAACACCCGCTCGTGAAGTTTGTCAATTACCCCGGCCTGAAATCAAACGCCGGGTACGAGCTTCACAAAAAACAAGCCTCGGGCGCCGGGTCCATTCTTTCCTTTTCCACGGGGAACGTGGAGCTTTCCAAAATCGTCGTGGAACAGGCCAAGCTGTTCAAAATAACAGTCAGTTTTGGGAACACCACGTCGCTGATTTCCCTGCCTTGCTTCATGTCGCACGCCTCGATTCCTCCCGAAGTGCGAGCCGCGAGAGGGTTGCCCGACGATTTGGTGCGCATATCGACCGGCATCGAAAACGCGCGCGACTTGGTAACGGACCTGGACCAGGCGTTTCAAATCGCGGCGCGGGAAACCGGGGTGAGTGTTGGGAACGGGGGGGCGACGCCGGCGCAAACACGGGAGGAAGAGCTGTTGGCGAAGATCGCGATGCTGGAGGCGCAGCTGGAGTGAATTAGAATTAGGAGAGGGTGTTTTACAAATGCTGCAATTTTTTATGAAGGGATATCGTTCGATTCAATCGTGCCTGTCTGTCTGCATGGTCGTGCTTCTCGCGGACACTACACCTCGCGCGGCGGCGTCCGCGGCATTGGAGTGACGCTGCTTCGCAGCCTCACCGAGCTCGCGTCGTCCCGAGGGCCCGGGGAATTCGTTTTCCTGGTGTGACGTTCGTGGGTTGCGTTGTTTGGACGGACGCGTGAGTCAGGGCATTTCCGAGGAACGGGTCGTTTCCGAGAATCATGTCCACCGCACCGGGACAGCGCGTGCCTCACGTGGATGAGGCGGTGAACTTCCGGGACCTGGCGCTTGGTATCGGCGACTGGTATAACGTCACCCCCTCGGTTCGAGTTGCGATCGAGGGTTTGGCGTTGGTGGTACAGGACCAAGCCGCGAGGCTGGAGAGATTCGATACGCAATTCGGGGGACGGCAATTCAGAGGACCGCCGCCCGGGACCCCGTTTTTTCCGGGGTCTCACCACGACCAAGCGCACTCCAGTGAAGACATGACCATGCTTATCGAGCGCGTGGACCGTCTGTCCAACGAGCTCGCCACGACGAAAGCCAAGCTTCGCGCGGTGGAAACGGCTCGAGGGGGCGCTCATGACGAAATGGCGAGCGCCGCGGAACGCGCTTGCGACTTCGCGACGGCGCGCGCGGAAACGGCGGCGCGTGAGGCGTCCGCCGCGGCCAGGGAGTGTCGCGCGATCGAGCAAAACACGACCCGGGCGGAAACCGCTGCGGCGGAAGCGGTTAAAGCCCGCGACACCTTTTCCGCGTCGCTCGCGGTGAAAACCGAATCCAGCGAATCGAGGGTAAGAGCCGCGGCGGCGAAAGCGGAGGTGCGGTGCCGTGAAGCAATGGACGACGTGAAACGTGTTGAGTGTTTGGTACGGGACATCGACATCGCGCAACTTGAGCGGGACGCCGGGAGTATCGCGCAATTCACGCAAGCGATGGGGACGATTCGGGAGCTGCGACGGGCGGTGTTTGGGGACGAGCCCGGCGATTTGGGGATGAAAAAGCACGGCGCGCCGTCCACGCCGTTCACGCCCGGCGGGGTAAGTTCGGTCGGGACGGCGTCCCCGGGGATGGGGAGGGGGGGATTTGGGGACCCGGCCAGCCTTCCGCTACCGACACGGCTGGCGGAGGTCGAAGCCACCACCGTGTCCTTGCTCGCGGCGATTGAGGAGCTAAGAATCGGTGACGCGTCGTCCGCCGCGGTTGAAACGTTGGGAGTCGGGCTGCAGCAGCTGCACGCCGCGGTCGGTTCGAGTTTAAAGGAACGCCCTACTGTTTCGGTGGTGCTTGGCATGATCGAGGAACAGGTACTGTTCAGCGTCAACGAGTCACGCAAGGCGAGTCAACTTGATGAGGAGTCTGTTGAGCAGGTCGCAGTTGCGAAAGTTGACGAGTTACAGGCCAGTCATTTGGTCCTGGCGCGGCGCGCCACGGCGGCGGCGGAAGCGGCGGCGGCGAATACGCGGCGCGTGGGGGTTTTAGAGGACGTGGCGCGGGGAATGGAGCGACGGCAACGACGCACCGAGCGCCTTGTGGACGACGTCCGAAACGCGTGGGCCTCCGTATCCGCGGACCAGGAGACGGCTATTATCCGGAAAATTCGCGGAAACAGCGGCGGTACGGTGTTGCAAACGGCGGGTCGGAAGAAATACGAAAAAGCCGTCGAGAAATCCCTGGCGCCGCGGGACGACACCGGCGGCGAAACAGACGAGGACGAGAACTCCAGCGGGGACGACCGTGTTGAAACAATGGAACCCGCGGCGGATAAAATGGGAAGGCTGTTCGGGGGAACCTGACGGTGGTGCTGTTTAGATATTTTTTTATGTAGTCCGTGAAGTTGATGAAAAGCAAGGTGAGTAAAACCGACGGTTGCGGTGATTTAATATCTGCGAACCTCCTCAATAAAAAAAAACTCGCGTCTCCGTCCTTTCTCGTCCGTCCCTCACTCCCCCTTTTCCCTGATTTCGTCTCTCGCGCGTGCTAAGTAGCTAAGCTCAACGGTCGCGCGTTTCGCGGTGCTTATATCCACCGGGTCCGACCTAAACGCCTGCGCGATGGATGCCAGACACCGCGCTTCCCTCGCCGCGACGCCGCGCGCGAGCGCCGACAACGCCGCGGCGCGCTTCTCTGGGTCTGAAACCGTCACCGCAAGCGCGTCCTCGATCGCCTCCCGGGTCTCCATCGCGTGCACAAGCACGTGCGGGTCGACGGCAGTGTGTTCTGCGGCAGTGCCGATACCGCCCCCGGGCGCCCCCGGGTGCCCCCCCAAGCCCCCCGAGTCATTATCGGTGCTGTCCGAGTGATTCTCTTTTACCCGCATTTCGTTAAAGTCGTCCCCGAAGTCGTCGTCGTCGTCGCGCGCATCTATTTTTTCACCCGCGAACAAAAGCATGTACCTCGCCCGTCGCAGCGGGTCCCTTAACACTACGTAGGCTCTGTTCACCAGTGACGCTTGCTCTGCGCTGTGTCCCTGCGCCACGACACTCGCCGTGCCGAACTTATCGGGATGCAGCGTTTTCTGCCGTTCCTTCATCGCGGACTCCAGGGTTTTCTCGTCCACCGAAAACGAGTGCGCGATGCCAAGCACTTTGAACAGCTTGGGGACGGGGACGTGCGTGTCGCGGTCGCCGGCTGGAACGTCAATCACGACGGGAAGAATCTCACCGCAGGCATCGCAGAAGAACCTGTGGTCACTGGACGGGCCGAATTCAGCGGCGCAGGACCAGCACTTCGTGGGCACCGACTCAAACGCATCTCCGGCGAACCCTCTGCGAGATTTCGCGATGAGGGTTCCGCGATTCGGTGCCGTCCCTGAGTAGAGTCTTGTCCACGACGCACACCTGTGCGCCGATACCAGACACACCGCGTGCGCGCAACCCGCTCGCGACGAGCTGGACGCCGCACAGGACCGCGCCGCGGCGACGAGAAGGTCGCTCGTCACTCGGCGAGACGCGCGCATGGCAGTTGTGGCGGTGCTTCGTCAGATTATTTGGCCATGTCCGTCTTTTCTCGGAACGAACGAAAATACGTCACTAAAAGCAACGACTCGGCTCTTGAGTGTCCGAGGGAGGGGCAGTCTTACGCGCGCGGACAGGCGTACACCGTGTGGAGAGAGAGGGTCAAGAAAAGGTGAGCGACCACGAGTGATGGGACGAAAGCGATGCCCGCACGGCAAGTTGAAGGTCAGCTGCGCGGAGTGCAACCCCTGTCCACGGGAAAGTGAAAGGCAGGTGCGCTGACTGCAACCCCTGCCCCCACGGCAAGAGGAAGAGCAACTGCGTAGCATGCAACCCCTGCCCTCACGGGAAGCTGAAAGGAGACTGCGTGGAGTGCGTCAGTTGCCCCCACGGCAAGGTGAAACGAAAGTGCGCGGAGTGCAACCCCTGCCCTCACGGGAAGGTGAAAAGCAACTGCGCGGTTTGCCACCCATGCCCCCACGGCAGGTGGAACAAGAACTGCGCAGCGTGCAACCCTTGCCCTCACGGCAAGAGGAAAGACAGCTGCGCGGCGTGCAACCCCTGCCCCCACGGTAAGGTGAAACACGACTGCAAGTTATGCACCCCCTGCCCTCACGGCAAGCTCAAACGCAACTGCGCGTCGTGCAAAACGGCACGCGCGGCTCCGCCGAGTTCGAAGCGAGTCAAGCGCGAGCCGGAGAGTTGGCTCGAGATCAAGCGCGAACCCGAGATCGAGCGCGAACCCGAGATCAAGCAAGAGCTGTTCACCATTCGCGGCTATTTTGGGATAGGCGAGTAGTTTGGCAAACCACCGTCGTAGGGGGCGACGAGAAAGAAAGTGAACAACTGGTATTTGCCGGGGAATAATACCATCTTCATTTAACTTCTTTCAGTCGTTTTCGCGCCGCGCCCCGCCTCTCTTCGTCATCTTCTTTTTGTTTCGGGTCCAGGAACATCAGCGCCCCCACCGCGGCCGCGGCTGCGGTTCCGCTGACCAGCCCCAGGGACGAGCCCGGTGACCCGAGAAAGTCGTCCGTCAGGCCGATGACGATAGGCCCGACGAGAAAAACCAAGTCGCCCGCCGTTTTCGGGAGGGTCAGGGCTTCGCCTTCCCCTCCCTTGGGCGCCGATTCAATCGCCAGGGCGTTCACCGCGGGGCCCGCCGCGGCGGTGCCCATCCCCCACAGCCCGATGCAAAGCTGCAGTTCTCGTATATCGCCCGCGTCTTTCGCGAACCCAAGACCCAGCGCGCACGCCACGAGGCTGACCACCACCACCGCTTTCAAACCAACCTTGTCCGCGACGACCCCGCCGAGCGACGCGCTGGCGATTCCCAGCAGCGCGGTGAGGGAAAACAACTCCCCCACCTGGCCTGGCGTCGCGCCTAGGGTTTCCGAGGCGAACCACGGAATGCAAGTTAGCTTCGCCACGAAACCCAGCGCGTTCGCGGACGCGGCGAGTACCAACACTTTCTGTCTGTTGTCCCGCAACAGCGTTCCCCAGTCGCTTTTCGCGCGTCGCGTCGCGATTTGTTCGTTGAACAAAACCTCCTCCTCCTCCGACATGTCCACGCTCATCAACGCCTGCTCTTCCCTCTTCTCCAACGCACCGTTGATTTCGGGAAGTAAGCTATACCCCGCAGTACAAACAAGCGCGGCGAAGGAGATGACGTAGAACACCGCGGGCGCGCCGTACCGCTCCGCGATGGTGCCGCCGATCAGCGGGCCGATCACCAGGCCGAGCGCCTGTACAGCTTGCTGCGTGCCCGTGATCGTGCCGCGGCTCTCAGGCGCTCGTTCCGTCAGGTCCGCGAGGTACGCTCGGTCGCCTCCTTCCGCGGCGCTTCGCCCCGCGCCTAGTGAAAGGCGCGCTGGGACCAGCGCAAGCACGGTGCGGCACTGCCCCGTTGCAAAATCGGAAAGCGCGATGACGAACATGCCGGCCATCATCATCTGTTTCCGTCCCCAGCTATCCACCAACTTACCCGCGGGTAAGTTTAACACCAGCATCGCCAGCGCGGGCGCGCTTAGCACCACGCCGTTCGCGCTGCCGCTTAACCCGATTGATTGCGCGTAAAGGGGCAGCGCGGGTAACAGCGCCCCGACGCCGACAAACAAAATGAACTGCGACCCCAACAAAATCGCGAACGGTTCCGCGACGGTTTTGCGCGGTAAACCGAAAATGGTGTCGCCGTCGTCGTCGCCGGTACGAGAAGAGGGGGTTCTGAGCCCGTCGTTGTCTCCGTCCCTCAAAGCTCTTGTTGCGGTGCTTGGTTGTCGTCGCGCGACAGCAATGTTTCCTTTTCCGAACAGTGGCGTGTCCATTAGCACCCGAGGGTGTCGCGTGGGTTGTCGTCCGCGCCGTGTTTGTGTATTGCGTGTCGACGATGAATGGCTGGTCATCGCGCCCCGGGTCACGACAGGTCGCGGCGGTTTGTGGGTGCACGCCGTACTCTTTGTTTTCACAGGAAACGCCCCCCCACACGATCGCATCGCAATGCACGACATCACCGTGGCCGACTGAACCTCACGCCCGTGCCCTACACCCCCAGGTCACGACGACGACACGGATTCGAGATCTCGGCCACGTCGCGGCGCCTCGGGTTTTCGCCTCGGGTCGTCAACGAGTCTCCCCGAACCCGCGGGTCGCAAACGTCCGCGGGTTTGATCTTTGTATGCGGCGGTCACACGCGTCACACACAACCCACAACCTCGAGCGCCGCGAGGTGTGCACACCGAGACACGGAAGGAGGGTTCTCGACGGGCGGGTAAGGTGCCGTGAAGTGCCCACAAGATGAAAGATTTTGTGCAGATCTCTGCTTTCTTGTGACGAAGTTTCGTTCCCGGGAAAACGGGGACAGCGTGGCACCCTTCCGCACACTCCGCCTCGCGTCCCTCACACGCGTCCCAAATTCGGCGGCGCGTCGAGACATGTCGAACGTCTCGACGTTGTCGCGTTTGCGCCTCCCAAGTGCGAAACGCACATCGGTAGGGCGTGGATGTCGGTCCAAACCCGGCATCACGTTCGGGGCTTCGAATCATCTTTCAAATCTAATTTTGACAAAACATCGCGGTGTTCGTTTTTCGCCCCTAACTCGCGGTCGCACCGACGGTACTTCCTGGGACCCGGACGAACAGCGCAGGATTGACGAAAACAAACAATGGCGACGCACGGACCCTGCTGAAGATGCGTGGGACATCGACAAAGAACGCGATGCGGTGATGTACAAACGCGAGTCGTTGGAGCGTTTGCTTTCCATGACCCCGAAGGAACCGACCCCGGATAGGCCGGTGACGTGTTTGAACTGCGGCGCGAAGGTGTGCAAACGGTCCGACGAAACCAGCAAAGACAAAGCACACGTACACCGCAAGTCGTACCGCGACGCGTTCGTGTCCCTCAGTGTGTACAGGGACGCGTCTGGGATCTCTGCATGTGATGACGAAAAAGACGAAAAAGACCAAGAGGCTTCCGCGTGGTGGCCGCCCCGAAACGCGACGCAGTGCCGATGCAAAACATGCGACACCAAGCTGGGGTGGAGGGTGGCGGATGACCCGGCCGAAACCGCAGGGTCGTTCTTCGCGCTGCTCACGTCGAGGCTCGGGGTTGGGAGAGATTCAGGGAGTGAGGAGTGAAGGTGATGATTTTGGGTGCCTACTCTCGAAAACACTTTTGTTCGTCAAAGTTCCGCGTCGTGGCTTTGTCTCCCGAGTTCACATCACCCGGCGCCTGTGATGGCGCCATCGTTTACGAGCCCGAAACAGGCTTTGGAGCAAGGTTTGTGTGGCAAGTACGGGTGGAGCACGCGATACTTTCAAGACGTGACCCAGTTTCCTGTGCGGTGGGGGGTTGAGGTGCGGTGGGGCATCGGTAGGGGGCGCGTTTTCGTGAGCCACGATGTTTCCGACGCGTCAGTTGGCGGGACGAAGAAAGGACACGCGGCGGCGGCCGCGGTTGCGCTTGTTGGGCTCGAGTCGGTCATTAACGACACGACTTCGAAACCGGTGAAAACCGTGGATGTTCAGTTCGGGGGGTGGTTCGAAAGCACGTGTTTGGTGCTTGACGGGGGAAGGCCGGATTCGTGGGAAACGTTTTGGCAGTGCGACCCGAAAGTCGTGGGAATCGACGTGGAGGGCAACCTACGAACGCCGCCCGTGCTGGTACAGGTGTGCGTGGAAACCACCCGGGTGGCTTCCAGTAGTGGTAACTCGTTCGGCAACACGCTTTGTATTCTCGAGGTCCCCAGGTCGAACCCGGGGGGGGGGCTGAGTCATGATTTACAAAGGCTGTTGCGAGATCGATCAATCGTGAAGGTGTTTTGCGACGGCACCGCCAACGCCGACAAAAGGTCGCTCGGCGTGGACGACGAAATGGGCAATGAAATGATGACCGCTGATACCAATCGAAATCCTGATACCAACAGAAATCTCACCAGAGCAGCACACATCGTTGACTTGGAAACCCTCGCCACTGCTCTCGCCGGGCCCACCAGCGTCCCTCGCGGGTTGGCGCGCGTGGTTAATTTGGCGTGGCCGGACGCCCCGACGCGCGTCGTGAAAGACGCGGCGGACAAATCGAGTGTCAACTTTTTCATCAACATCGAGCGGAACAGCGCAGACCCGAAGCGCACACCGCCGCCGCGCGCAGTGTGTGACTTGCCCAAAAACGTCGCAAAGTACGCCGCCATGGACGCGTGGCTCACGCTGCTCGGGTTCAGAGGGCTGGAAGACGCGGCGCGACGGGAGGGCGTAGCGTTTAGCTTTTGATGGAGCCTTGATACGTTATCACGCAATCGGATGTTAATCTACCATCTACGGTGACGAGTTCCTTGTTGCACCAGCAAGTATTTAGATTAAACTATTCACATAGAAGGCAGCATGGTCAGAAGCAGTCATACTTCTGTCGTCAGAAGTATCTACATGCACCTCTGGCATGGCCGCGGTGACCTTAAAAAACACCCTCACTCCTTGCGCCAGCTCCGCGCCCACGACGACTCGCGAAACCCCGCACCCCTCGGGGCACCAGTTCTGCCACACTTGGTCCATCGCGTCTTTGTCCTCCGCGACGGAGGCGAGAAACACGGTGACTTCGAGTATCCGGCGTCTGTTTGTCCCCGCCGCGCGCAGTCTTTGGTCCAAGCACCTCAACGCCAAGATTGTTTGCGTGGTGACTGTGTCGTTGTCTTGACCGACGAAATCCTTAAACCCAGTGGGCCATCCCACGGTGGACACGACGTTGTTGAAGATGACAAACGCGGCGCGTCCGGGGCCGGGCGACGGTCCTCGGACGATGTCGCGGTCGTCATCGGTTTTGTTGTGTTGATTCATCGCGGTTGGACTAGGGGAAGAGTTATTGCCTCTAGTTGGACTCGATGAGAGTGCTGCGCGATGAACTAGAACCTGTGAGGAAAAGAAACCGCCGACGCTTCGTTCGCGAGGGATGACGGAAGAAGATACCGCGGCTGGGAAGCACCTTGTTATTCGTGTCGCGTGTCCAACAGCGAAGGAGTGCAAGAAACCAGACAAGGACATGTGTTGACCGCCGCGTCGAGTGTGGCACACGACACGTTGTTTTGGCTTTTGGGTGCCTTGTCCTATTTTACCCGACAATGCTTTTCCGATATTTCTGCGTCCCCACAACGCGTCGCGCGCCCTCGGGTGACATGGGCGTCGCTGGATCCACGCAACGGCTCCGGCCGATGGTGAACCCCGACGGGAAGGTCGGGTTAAAGGTGCGGCGAGAGTGCGAACTGAACGCGATTTTGCGCTTATCTTTCATCCCGCCAAACTACAATGATCCGATGGGGTAGTTTTCCGTGGAGGATCGCGCCCGCCCCTCTTTTTGTCCCTCCCCCCTCCTCTTCCGCGTCCCCGCGTTTCGCCTGTTTGTCTGACCACCCAACCCGTCACACAATTCCCACACAGATCAGCCGGCGTTTGATCGATACGCTTGATGGGGACACGGTCAGCACCAGCCAACGCGTTGACCGCGTTTCGGGTGACCCTGTGGGGGTGACGAAAAATATACCCGGAAAAAGTGTTGGAGGGTCGGCCCAACAAAAACAGTTCCGCAATCTTCAAACGTTCGCCGCGATGGGCGCGGTGGGTGACGCCGACGCGGTTGCCGAGTTTCGGCCGATGTTCCCAGGACTTGACAACGCGCTGGCGCGATCGCTACGCGTGGGTGAGTTGCTTTTGAAGAGCGAACTTGCGGAGCTGGATTTGGTGCGCGAAAAAGCATCAGAAGTGCAATCGAAACACCACTTGATGATTAGACGCAAAGCGCCGTGCGTCGCGGAGCGCGAGGCGTGTCGCTTGTGCTACACGCAAAACTCTGAGAACACGTTGGTGTGCGGCAACGAGGTCGCGGCGTACGACCTGTGCGCGCGAGCGGCGCAGGAAGCGTTTGTCAAGCGAGGGGCGGTCGCGACGGCGGCGTGAGGAGTAGCAGTGTAACTTTATTTCCCCCTCTTTGCCAGTGAAGATTTGCTTTCGTTTTTGGCCGAACACAGTCATCAGCGAAGGATCCAATCCGCCACCACATCGCGCGGCGTCGCGCAACGGCGTGATGGGAGACCAAACCGCGATGGCCAAGGCCCAGTCGAGGGTACGCGCTTGCCCGTCTGTGTGTGGTCTTTTGCGTTTCGCAGCACCCCGACACAGCACACCCATCGTCCCGTCGAAATCGGTCGCGCCAACCGAAACACCGCGAGAGTCTCGTCTGACGCTGTGCCCTCCCGATCCCCCACAGAGCCTCGCCGTGGCTTTGTTTTACATCATAGCCTGGGGCTGCGCGTCTTCTGGGCTGATTTTCCTGAACTCGTACCTCCTGAACCAGGACGGGTTCCACTACCCCATGACCCTCTGTTCCATGGGTTTAGGCGCGAGCTGGACGATCTCGAGCGTTCTTGTGAATTCCGGTGTTTGTAAGCTGGAAAAGAGTAAAGACGTTTCCTTGCGGTGGTACGTACGGCACGTGGTGCCGATCGGGTTCTTCGCGTCCTTTTCCCTGGCCCTAGGGAACTACACCTACCTCTTTTTAAGCGTGAGTTTCATTCAAATGCTGAAAGCGGCGGTGCCGTGTGTTACGATGATCGTTTTAGTAGGCGCCGGTTTAGAAAAGCCGCACCGGGTGACCGTGCTCGGCGTCGCCATCCTAACCTTCGGCACCGCCCTCGCCGCGTACGGCGAGATCGCGTTTGCGTGGATTGGCGTGTTGATGATGTTCGCGAGCGAGTTTTCAGAAGCCTGCCGCATGGCCGTGCTGCAGTACCTGTTAGGAAACCTGCGGTTCGAGTTAGTAGAGGGTTTGTACGTGATGGCGCCTGCGAGTTTTGGATTCCTAGCGGTGGGCATTCTGATCTTCGAGCGACGCGCTTTGATGGAAGAAAACGGCTTGGGGAAGATTTTGCAGTCACCGCATAAGTACGCGTGTGCCGCGTTCCTCGGGTTTCTGGTGAACCTGCTAACCCTGGCGGTAATTAAATCAACATCCTCGCTGACCTTCAAGGTGATGGGCCAGGTGAAGAACACGCTCGTGATTTTAGTGTCGGTGGTTTTGCTGGGAAGCGCGATAACCGGCACGCAGGTGGTGGGGTACCTGATTTCCATGATAGGCTTCGCGGTGTACCAACGCGGGAAACAGGTGCAAACAAAGGAAGAAACGGACGAATTGCTGAGGGAAAATAACAAGGTTTAACAGGTTTGGAGGCTAAGAAGAAAAGGGTTCGGGGTTGGAGTCTTTATTGGACAATTAAGGACGTCTTCGAGTTCTTAGTGCGGTCTTTAGTACTACTTTATAGTGTTACCTAGTGCGGTGGGTGTAGTCCCCGGGTTTAATTACCCTGGGTTACGACAAGTGTATATTCTAAAAGATGGGGTTGTTACAAATTCGGGACGATGTCCAAACACACTCCGTGTACCTCACCGGCTGCGCATGGCTTCTTCTTGCATGCGCTCCGCTTCGTAGTCTTTGCGTTCGAACACGTCGGATCCTTTCTTGATGATCCGGTCGATAAGGCCGTACTCGATGGCTTCGGTGGGGGTGAAGTACCTTCGTCTGTCCAGGTCTTTCGTGACTTGCTCCACGTCCTTTCCCGTGAACTCGCTCATGAACCCCATGTACGTGTCTTCGCACACCTGGATCTCGTTCGCCCTGATCTGGACGTTGACGCTGCTGTCGAAGGTTCGGTTAAGCTTTGGCGGGTGCGTCATGATCTGCGCGTTTGGAAGCGCGTGCCTGCACCCTTTGTCCCCGGACGCTAACAGCATGGCGGCGTTGCCGTAGCACTTCCCAACCGCAACGGTGTGCATTTTCGGCCGGATGTACCGCATGGTGTCCAGGATGGCGTACGCTTCGCTGTCCACGCCGATCGCTTCGCCTTTTTCGTTGATCGATCCGCCGCTCATGATGTAGATGTACCCCGGGCGGTCGTTCTGTTCGTAGTTCAGGAAAAGCAGTTCCGCGACGACGAGCTCGGTAACGGCGGGGAGCAGGGGCATGCCGATATACACGATCCTCGCGTTGAGAAGAAGCGAGGGCAAATCAGGCGGCGGGCCCGCCCCGCCGCCGCCGCCGCCGCCGCTCATGGAGAATCCGTACCCGCCCGCGTATTGGCTCTGGCCGCCGCCCGCGATGGCGGTGACCATGCTCGCGGGCCCACCGTTCGCCTCGGACGGCATTTCGTTTGAATACGAAGCCCTGGCGGAAATGGAAAACGGGTTCACAACTGGCCTTCGGAACGCCTGATCCGGGCCCAAACCCATGAGCTCGATTTGTTTCGAGCTCAACCCAGAGACGCCGTTGCGGAACGCCGTGTCCCCGGGGGTCAGGATGGTTTTTCTCGTGCCAGGTTGGGTCTGGAACTCCTCGGGGATGAAACCGCTGGCGGACGTTGCCGGCTTGGCGGAACGTGTTGCCACCGGCTTGTCCGTGGAAACTGCGCTCAACCCACGCGCCCCACCCCTGAATCCGCCTCGCTTTGAAGAGAGTAGGGTTTTCTTTGTCGCGCCGAAGGACGCGCAGTGCGCGTTCATGGACGCCATCGACGCCATGCAAGCAAGCCGCACCCGAGAAAAGACCCACGCGTGCGTGTACCTGTGCGTTCGGTGCGCGACAGACTGTGTCGCGCCGGAGCGGGGGGGCGGAATACGGGAGTACGATGCACCCGGGAAACCTTCGCGACTCGTCTCATCAAACGGAAGATCTCATAAATCAGAAAATCGACGTCACTTTTCTCGGATGGGTGCCGAGAAATCGCAACTGTCCACACCGCAGCGCACGGCCATGCTGCTGATTCCCGCTCGCGTGCACGCCCCCGGTCACGCGCCCGTGACGGCGCGTGTGCCCCGACGAAGCGTAGCCACCCCGAAACGAGTCTTATCCACGAAGGCGACGTCGACAGACGACGTGTCGTTACCAACAACCGATGCGAATGCTCCGTCCCCAAAACAACCACGCGTCCATCTGGCGTGCCCCGTGTGTTTAACCCCGTTCAAAGCCGTGAACTGCCAAACCTGCACCAAATGCAACCGGAGCTTCCCCACAGAATCTGGTATAATAGACCTGTGCCTCGATGCTGGAAACGCACAAGGGGCGTACAAGGAACCTCCCCAGAAGAGCGGCACCAAACTTTTCCAGAACGAACTCATCAGCCGCGTTTACGAAAACGGCTGGCGCCAGTCCTTCGCGTGGGCGGGTTTCCCCGGGGAAGATGAGGAGACTGCATACGCCATGGAGTACATGGTTGGTGCGTGGGGGGGTGTTGTTTTAGACGTGTCATGTGGCTCGGGGCTGTTCTCCAGACGGTTCGCTGCGAGCGGAAAGTTCGCGACCGTCGTGGCGTCGGACTTTTCAGAAACCATGATGACGCAAACCAGGGAGTACTGTTTGGGGGACACGAGGCTCCGTAAAATGATGACCTCGGAACACAGTGACGATTCACCTTCCCTCGTGTTCGTCAAAGCGGACGTCGGGCGGTTGCCTTTCGCGAGCTCATCCCTGGACGCGGTGCACGCGGGCGCGGCGATGCACTGCTGGCCAAGCCCGAGCGCGGCGGTGGCCGAGATTTCGCGCGTGCTGAAACCGGGCGGCGTGTTCGTCGCGTCCACATTTCTGGACCCGACCGCTATTGTTGGGAACGACGAGATGACGCAACAGCTGAGCGGGCTTTTCAAAGATTCAGGGGTGGGCACGGGCGGTGCGTTTAACCAGTTCTTCAGTGAAATGGAGTTGAGGGACTTGACCACGCGCATGTGCGGGTTTGAGAAGAAAAGTTTCGCGCGGAAAAGAAACCGGCAGTTCATCATGTTTAAAGTCACCAAACCGTCGTTGTAGAGGTGAACGTAACTAAACCAGTGTACAGGTGAGTGGAGAGTCATCTACTTTTTTCCCACGTCACACTTCTGACCAGTGTACGGGTACCCGGCCTTTAATAGTTAATAAATAGATATCACAAGACTGCGAAACGGCGCGTTATTTCTTCTTCTTTCCCGCCGCGCTTTTTTTTTTTTTCGCCGCGTAGCTCTTCCGGTAGAACTGGCCAAACAAAACCAGCATGTTGGCCATGACGAACATCTGCGAGTAGGGCAGTATTTTCGGACAGTGGCCGTCCCAAATCACGAAAACGGCGTGCGCGAATACGATGGCGAACTGCGCCATCTGTGCCAACGTGATGTATTTTTTCCACGGGCACTTCATGCCCACCAACGCCATGAAGTAGTAGGAGTACATCACGACGTGAATGCCCGCGTTCATGCAGGCGCCGAAATACGCGTCGATACAGTCGTTGTTTTTAATCACGAAACACACCATCCACCACGCCCAGATTAGCAGGCAGTGGTGATACACGTGCAGGAAGGATAGCTGGGCGTTTTTTTTGCGAAGCACCATGAATAACGTGTCCAGTAACTCCAAGTACTTGTTGTTGTAGTGTAACCAGATGGCGTTGCAGATCCAAAACGATTCCGGATTGCTCCAGCTCAACCTGCCTCCCCACGCGCGTACCCCGACTCGGTGCGTTTCCGCGACGAAAATCACAACAGTCACAGCGTTGAACAGGGTCTGGTACGCGTTGTACACTAACATGAACCCCTTCGGGTCGAACGCGCTGCGTGTCGCCATTACTTTGGGGCCGAAGTAACACATGGAGAGGTACAACACCGTAGCGACAGTGGGTAAGAAAAGGGAAAGCCCGCCGATCCACCCAGGGACATCAACCGCGCCCGCGGGAAGGTACCCGGCGCCCGGGACGGCGTACCAGAACATCACACCAGCGTACGCACCGAACGCGAGAAGCGCGGTGACAGGGAACGCCATCGGGGAAGGGGTGAGGCGCGCCGGCGGCACGGCGGCGTCGCGATGCAATGAACAGATAAACCTGCTGCCATCGAACGAAAGTGCTGAAACTCGAACGACCGCCACAGAATCGGAAGGCCACGAAAACGCGTCTGCGTCGTCACGCTTCCGTGGCGTCAGTCATGTCGGCGCTCGCGGTGGTGCCCGCGTGCTCTTCGCGTCGCGCGTGCGACACGTCGCGCGACCTGTGTCGTGTGCCCGCGACACACACAGGGCTCACCACGCGTGTCCGTTCCACTGGGGTGAACACGAGGTGCGTGGGTGGAAAACGTGGACATCTGGTGGTCCGCCCGGCCGTGGCCAAAAATGAACAGGAAGGAGTGACAACGTCGAATCCGGTGGACGTCAGGAAAGACGAGCCAGGGTCCGGAAGCTCCCGCCGCTTGGTCTCCGTCGGGCTCTTCGCCCCACTCGGGTCTGCGTACGACGCGATAGGCGGGTGGCTGGTGGAGCACCCCGCGCCGGATTGGATGGTGAACAGTCCCATGAAAACCAAAGCCACCGCGTTTTTAGCGTCAGTCTTCACGGGCGGAGAATACGACGTGGACGAAAGCGTAAAAACAGTCCAAGCCCTCATCGCAAGCGACGACGTGGTCATCTTCAGCGCGACGTACTGCCCTTTCAGCGCGGCTGCGAAATCAGCTTTGAAAGCAGAAGGCGTGCCTTTCACCGCGGTTGAGTGGAACAAAACGAAAGGCGGCGCGGGGTTCGCGCCGGCGCTGGCGAACCTTTACCACGGGCGCGCCAGTATTCCGCACGTTTTTATCAACGGAAACTCAATCGGCGGGTGCAACGACGGCACGCCTGGAATTCGACCGCTCATCGCGGCCGGGGGGCTGGATGACGCGCTGGCGGGGTGTTCCAAAACCACTAAAAACGCACGCGCGGCGTTTCTAAGCGCGCGAGGAACGGCGTGACGAGAGACGCGTGTTTTGGGAGAGTTGGGGAAATGGAAAACAGTTTGGTTTTTCAAGATAAAGTAAATGCGTATGACCTCACAGTACTCCTCCCGCAGTACTCAACAGTCCCCCCATCAGGAGTTAGTCCCGTTTCCCGTGCCCCTCCGCCTCACGGTGGACCCGGATCAGGTCGTGCCGCGTGATGATGCCCTCCAATCGGCCCCCGCCGTCGGCGGTCACGCAGAGGTGCCGCACGCCTAGTCGGGCGAACAACGCGTGCACGCGCCCCAAACGCGTGTTCGCGTCCACGCACCACGGCGCTTTATCCACGGCGTGCGTCAGGTCAACCATCCGCCTTAGCTGAGGCTCGCGGACGTGTTTCAGGCCTTGCCGTATTTCCCTCACGAGGCCCTCTTTTAGTTCGTCGAAGTGGTTCTCGTCCCCGGCGCGCGCGTGCGTCGGCACCGAATCCGCCTCCATCACCGCCGCCGTCATTTTAGCGCTGACGGAGACGGATTTCCTGTTAAGCGCGTAGAGGCTCTTTTTACCGACACCGCACGTCCGGCCGGCCGTGTGTTTTTTGTCCCCCGCGTTGAACCACCTCGCGACGACCGATAGAAACTCGCCCCCCTCTTTCTGCGCGCGCAAGTCGCTCGCGCCGTGCTCGTCGTCGTCGCTCAAAACGGCGTGCGCGTCCGTTGTTAAATCGCGGCTCGAGGTTCCGCTGAACCGCGGGGAACTCGTGTCGCTCTTTCTGAAGTTTTCCACGCTCCACTCGTCAATCGCGGGTGACGACGAGGCTCGGGAATGGAACGGCTTTTCTTTTTTGTCGCTCATCGAGCCTAAGGACGCAACGCTCTTTCCCGATTTTGAGAAAAAGGAACTTCCAACTTTCGCGTGACCCCCGAGCGCGTCGTCGGAACTACCTAAACCCGAATCAATTTCCACGCGGACTTCGCTGGTCCGCGCGTCCCTGTGCTTACCTTCGTCGTCGGTTTCGTCGTCGGTTTCTTCAAGCACCACCCTTAAAACCCGCTGTAACATCGCCCGAGTTACTAAACCCACCATCTTTTCGCTTTTCTGCACATCTTCAAGCACCGGAAACGCGTTGTGGTCAGTGAGCAACAGCGCGTTTAGAAGAACCCGCAGATTCTCCCGCGGGCGGAACGCGATCACGCTTCCGCGCGACTTCTCCGCGTCTAAAAGCGCGTCGCCGATTTTAAACGCCGCGGTGTGCGGGTGCGCGTCTTCCGATAAAAAAAAGAAAGTGTCAGTCTCGAGTCTTTCGTAAAATCGGTATATCCGGGATTGGGAAGGGAAGACGGAGTGGGTCTGGTAACAGTGAGTCTTGTAACAGTGGGTAGTAATGTCTGACTGGGTAACAGTTATCATGGTAACAGTCACTAGTACTGTGTCAATTTAACACGGTACTCCGTGAAAAAGAACCACCGGCGGGATTAGGGTTACTGCAAGGCCGCACCTTGTTCCAGGAACGGCACGCCTTTGGCGATGATAAGCCTTTCGTCAAGTGACGCGCCTATTAGGTACGCCGCGGTGGCCCGTGAGATGACGCACGCCAGGATGATCGGCGCTAGGACGTCCAAGCTGGCGGTGGCTTCGATTATTATCACCACCACGGCGGCGGTCATGCGCGTGAACCCGCTGAGCATGGCGGCGCTTCCTATGAGGGCGTAGGTGCCTTTAGGAGCGGCGCTCGAGTTAATCATCTCCGCGAGTGACCCAAACAACCGCCCAGTAGCGGCGCCCATGAGCATGTTGGGAATGAACACCCCAGCGGGGAACGCGCCGCCGAAAGTGACGCTGGCAGCGACGAAAAAGTAGCAAAGAAACGCCAACACGGTGGTGGGCGCGAACAACTCCTCGCTGCGATTGTTCAAAAAAAGGGTCAGTCTTGAGTGTACTGTGTCGGGCGTGTATTGGACGATGTGTGGACAACAGGGAGGGGTAATCGGTATGTGTATTGGACGATGGCCTGGTCAATAGTCACCGGCCATCGGTCTGAACCGTGACAGGCGCGTTAGAGGTAAAACAGTGCGTCTGTGCTGTGTTTGGGGTGCTTCATTTTAATCACCGCGGCGGACTCAACCCCGGCGCGGCGGAAACGGCGCGCCGCGTGATTTGGGAAACGCGAATCAGGCCTTACCTGTACATGTCGTCCCTGGCAAACAGGTGCTTCACCACGCCTTCTTCGTTCTGCAGCATCAGCGTCGCCATTTCGTTGAAGTCGCCATCTCGGCACGTGTACTGCACGAACGTGCGTGGGATGTACACGGCGCTTGACAGGAGGGAACGGCCGTGTCCGGCGAGGAAACCGGAGTTCCGTTCCTCGTGCGATTCGTCCCCAAACCGCGCCGGCGAGTACGTCCCCAAACCCGCCTGCCCCACGTCGTCCCCGAAATCCTCACCCAACAGCCTGCGGCCGTTGTACGCGGTTCCCGACACCATCTCCGGGGCGGGGCGGCACGGGAACAGCGTGGGCAGGGCCACCTGCGCGGTCGCCACGAGCACCGCGCCCACCACGGCGTCGCACCACGCGCCGAGGCGGCTGTGGTACATGTTTTTGACGCGGCGTTTCAGTTTTTTTAAAAAGGTTGGTTCCTTTCGGCCGTTCATTGATTCGTCGTTGTCATTCTCCTCTTCCTCAGCGCCTTTCCTTCGCAAGCTACCGAAGAAATCCGCGACCAAGGTGAACAGGGCGGAGAACGCCCCTGCGATTATGGCGAGCAAAATGATGAGCGGCAGGTCGCTCGGCGACCACCCCGTGCTCGAGTCCGGATCGGTGATCACAAGCGACGAGTAATCAACCCGGCCTTCGTTCACGGTGTACAGAATCTGCGCGCTCCCCACCGCCGTACCGGCCGCCAGCATCGCCCTCCACACGTAGTCGTGCGGAAGCGAGCTCGCGACTTCTTCCATGACGTACAGCAAGCCGCCGATCGGCGCGTTGAACGCGGCGGCCACGCCAGCGGCGCTCCCGAGTTGCAAAATCTGCCGCCTCTCCTCGGGCGACGGCTGCCATCCCAATCTGATTGTAAAACAAAAAGTGTCAGTCGTGTATGGGCAATCGCAGAGGCGGAACGTGGTGAGTGGAAAAGCCCCGCACCTCGACCGCCACGGCACAAGGTTCAGCACCGTGCTCGCGGCACACGCGCCGATGTGCACGGAAGGGCCTTCCCTGCCGAACGGCATCGTTGCGGTGATCACTAAACAGATCCCCACGGAGCGCCCTAAAAACGTGCGCCAGTGGAACAAGCCTTGTTGCCGGTTGCCGTTGAGGTACCCTTTCAGCTCGGGAATACCGCTGCCGCGGGACATGGGCGCGCCGTGCGGGTGCAGCACGTACGCCGCGGTGACGCCGATCGCGAGGGCGGCGCACCCGGCGTAAAAAGCCCAGGCGGTGAACAGGTTGTGCGCCTCGGACCTGCCGTCGGACCCGCCGTTCGCGGCGTTGACTCCGGGTTCCTCAACGCGGAGCGTGAGTAACGTCTTGGTGTAGTCAAACTTCAGGGCGGTGAGCTGCGCGGTAACCGTGGTCATCGCCCAAAGCACCACCCCGGCTAGCAGACCCGCTAGCGCACTCGCGATGAGCTTGCCACTACCAGCGACCCTGCCGCGGAACGTCGCGAGCTCGTCCCGGCGTCGCGCGAGGACGCGGCGCTCGCGAAGAAAATCGTCCTCCCCGCACTCCGTTGCGTCGTGTTTTTTGTTTGTGAACGCGCCGCACGGATTGGTGAAGTTGGTCTCCTTTTTCGGAGACCAATCGTGTCGTCGGTCGTTGGCGAAGCCGTAGTAGGAAGACGTCCTTCTTAGCCTTATCGGGGGCTTGCCGTCGTCGTCGCTTGGGGGCGTGGAGCTGGGGAAAAACGCGCGCCCTAAAGTCGCGAACCGCTGAAGCCGGCGCGAAAAACCACCCCCCCCGGGTGGCGTCGATTCCAACGAGTTCGCGTTTGTTTTCGCCCCCGGAGACGTTTGTGTGTCTTTTTGGTTGGTGGTTTTGTACCCCGGTTGGTTAATACGGCTCCCTAACACCGCGCCGCCGATCTCGGGGTCGATTCCGAACCTCCGATCGGGGTGGCACCCGGGTTTCACCCCGGCGTTCGCGGCGTCAGGGTCTTCCCTGACCGCCGCCGCGTTTTCCCGGGAACTTGACTTTTTCCCCAATCGGGTCGTGGAGTGCGAGCTCAAGATCTTCGCCATCGTCGCGTCCGCGACCGGGTCGGGGTCCGGTGCGAGGTCTTCGGAGGAGTCAGAGGGTCCGTCTTTTGAGACGGTATCGGCCATGCCGAACACAGCCTGGTCCTCGGAAGCAGTCACCCGGCCGACCACTGCCGGCATCGTTTCGTCGTCGTCGCGTCCCACGAGATCGGCCCCGCCGATGTGCGTCGCCGCCCGATTCGGGACACGAGCGGGTTCCGAAAACGTGCGGTCGCTCAAAGAGCGTGTGTCGACGCGCGTTAACGGTGAGACGTCGGTCGGCCCGATGCTCGAGGGGAGGTCACGTTCCGTGTGACTTGACATGATCCTGGCGCGCCCGCGCGCGCGGGAGTGTGACCAGTCGCTGCACGTGGAGCGACGACTCACGTTTTGGTTGCGGAGGTCGGTAAAACAACGTTTCGTCTCCTGATTGTCTGCGCTTTCTTGGAAACGCCATTTCTTTCAGGTGTCGGTTGGTAGCCACCGGTACCACACGAAAAACGCCGGAACCACCGTAGATACCGACCACGTTCGTCGTCGTTGAGGCATCATCGCGAAATCCGCACGCGTCGTTCTCGTCGAAATACCGTCCTCGTCAGGATCACCCAAGCGGAGTACGGTAATTCGTCCCAAGCGCGACGAGTACGCACGGCTCTTTGAGCAGCAGGTGCGGGACGCAAGGGTCGGTTCAAACCTCAAGCTCCCACCTGTCCCCAGATTTCCAGATTTCGTGCGATTTGGCAATCTCGCCTCGTCCCGCTTTGTTATCCATCTGGTGTTCTGGTGCACCTGCGTTGGCAGTCTGCGTCGCCACGCCACACCCCCGCGCACACAACCCAGGTTGTGTTGCGGTCGACGCCGATGTTTGGTGTCATGCTTCTCGCCGCACCCGCGACGGTGCCCGTGGCGCGCTTCGGGGCACGACGCGCCCCCTCCGTTGCGAAACCCACCGGAACCCTCACGACCCACATTCGATCCGCGCGTCGTCAAGTCGCGCGCGTCGTCCGCGCGTCGATCCAGGAACCGGAAACCGCCGCTGCCGCCGCCACACCCGAGGCCTTACCCGCAGTGTGGAACGAGGACGACATCGACAGCATCCAGTTCGCGTCCGATCCCGACCAGGCGGCTATTTCCAACAAAGCCGGCGCGGGCGCGACGATGGCTGCGCCGGATTGGCTGACGCAGCTCAACCGGCTGTGGGGCGGCAACAGCGAGATCCCGGTCGCGGATGCGAAGATGGAGGACATCACCGGTTTGCTGGGGGGCGGTTTGTTCGTGCCTTTGTTCAAGTGGATGACGGAAAGCGGCCCTGTTTACCTGCTTCCGACCGGCCCAGTAACTTCCTACGTCGTGGTGAGCGACCCGGATTGCATCAAGCAGATCCTTTTCAACTACGGAAGCAAATACATCAAAGGAACCATCGCCGAGGCGGGTGAGTTTCTGTTCGGACTAGGGGTAGCGCTTCAGGAGAACGAGGCGTGGAAAATACGCCGCAAAGCCGTGGCGCCTTCCCTGCACCGCAGGTACATAGAACTGATGGTGGACCGGTGTTTCGGGCCGTGCGCCGAACGCATGGTGGATTTGATTCTGGCGCAAGCCGCTGTCGAACCAGACGGCGCGAAGAAACGTCTGAACATGGAAAGCAAGTTCTCGCAAACCGCGCTTGATATTATAGGGATTTCCGTATTCAACTACGACTTCAAAGCGCTTACTTCAGCAGCGCCTGTGATTCAAGCCACGTACACGGCGCTGAAGGAGGTGGAAACGCGGAGCATGGACTTGTTACCCACGTGGCGCCTGCCCGAGCCGTTTCTGTACGCGGTGTCGCCTCGGTAAGTATTTCCCACCCACCACGTTCCGCCGACTGTTTACTGCCCTGTATGGCGTACGTAACATTTACCAGTACTCAGAGTACCAGAACTCAGAGTACTGGCAACTGTTACCAGACCCACTCCTATACCCTTTCCAATCCCTCATACACACCACGAGAGACTGACACTTTCTTTTTTACGTATCAGACAAAGGAACGCAATGGACGCGGTCGCGGTGATCCAGGAGGTTACTTCTAAGTTAGTAGAAGATGCGAAGAAGATGGTTTTGGAGGAGGAGGCCGCGGGGGGGGCGGAGGCGTGGGCGCGGGATTACCTGAACGGTGCGTATTTCCAAACTCCCAACTGTTTACTCTTGCCAATCCCTCGTGCACGTGACGAAAGACTGACACCTTTTCTTTTTTTACCCAAACAGACTCAAACCCGTCCGTGCTTCGGTACCTCATCGCGGCTAGGGAAGAAGTGTCGTCCACGCAGTTGCGGGACGACTTGCTGTCACTGCTCGTGGCGGGGCACGAAACCACCGCGAGCGTGTTGACCTGGGGAACCTTCGAACTGCTGCGCCCGGAAAACGCGGAACAGCTCAGGTTGCTACAAGCGGAACTGGACGAAGGTACGTGTTGCATTTCCCAAATCCTAACACTGTTTTACCGAAGCTGGTGACTGTTTGTCCATACATCGCCCAATACACGACGTTAACCACTTTCTTTGTTTGGTATCAGTCCTGGGGGACAAGCCGTTCCCGTGCTTCGACGACATGGCCAAACTACCGTACTTGGAGCGGTGTTTCCACGAATCCATGCGTCTTTACCCGCAGCCGCCTGTGTACACCCGGCGGAGCGTTGTTGAAGATACGCTTCCGCACAACCTGGGTGTGATACCATCAGGGCAGGACATTTTGGTATCCATATACAACCTGCACCGCTCGCCGGCCAGCTGGGGACCCGCGTCGCAACAGTTCGAACCCATGCGGTTCGGCCCCCTAGTCAACGGGCAGCCGAACGAACTCAACACGGGGTACCGGTACGTCCCCTTCAGCGCGGGGCCTCGGCGGTGCCCCGGGGATAAGTTCGCCGTCCTAGAAGGCATGTCTATCTGGGCCGTGCTGTTCAAACGAGTCGACATGACCCTGGTGGAAGGGCACGACGTGGTGATGACCAGGTACGGCCTTGCGCATTTCCCAAATCCAAACACACTGTTTCAAGCCCCTCTGTGACGTCCACTAGTCATTAAAAGGAAGTGCACTACGTACATCACAAGTGCACTGTGGAGGCCCGAATCCGCCGACTGTTTACTCACACGAGTCACGGTCCCGACTGACCCTTTTCCTTTGCGAAAACAGCGGCGCGACGATTCACACGCGGGACGGGATGCTGGTCAACGCGCGGCGGCGGGAAACGAAAACGAGCGCTGCGGACTCCGATAAAGTAAACTGGGCCGCCCTCAAACCCGCGAAGGACATCGGGAAAGGGTGGTTCGAAAAAGGCATCGAAACGAAAGGGGGGGGGAGCAAGTGCCCCATGCCGTTCGTGGAGTAGAGAGGGTGTAGAGCCGAGGATTTGTGAAGAATAACTCAAGTCCTTTCCGTAAAAAAAACAAACAGTTCGAAAGGCCAATGCCGACACCTCCAGATCTCGTCTTGCGGTCGCAGCAGAAGGGTCCCACGCGTTGGCCGGCGCGCTTCCTTCGTGGGGCATGCCGCCTCGCGCGCGGAAACGCGAGGGGGGGGCGGCGGCCTCGATTGCGTCGAAGCCGAAGCGTGTCAAGGCGGAGGTTGTGCCGCCCGCGCCGCTGGACCGCGCGAAGCGGTTCCCGCCGACCATTCTTTTCGAGGACCCGTTCGAAAACGGCGTCGGGGTGTACACGCGGCCGCCTCGTGATTGGAACGACTCCGCGGACCGAGCCGCGGCGCGGGTATCAAGGGAAGTTCGGTTGCTAGGCACCGTGGAGCTCACCGTGGTGCTCGGGGAGGGCGAGGGGGATGGGAACGGGGACGACACAGCCGATGGCGAAAACGCAAAAACGAAACGTGGCCAAAAAAAGCAAAAGAAAACGTCAATAGTTAATCTTCTCCAATCCCTCGCCGCGCCTATTCAGAAAACGCACAAAAACGTTACTCTCGACCACAGGCACACGGACGGGTGCGAGACTTGGAACAGCTTCGGCGAGCCCGGACACGGGGGGGGGTTGTTGCCCATCGGCCAACTGTACGAAGCGCTGGACACGGGGGCGGTGACGATCGCGGAGCCCCACGGTCCGTCGCTGGTCGCCGCACTGGCCGCCGCGACGCTCCCGTTTACGTCACCGTGGAAGGTCCCGCTGATTCGATGCGTGTGCGTGGTCGGGTTTGGGTCCCTGTCCGAGTCGGTTGATTCAAGTGGAACCTCAACCTCAACGCAGGCATCCTCAACGACCCTGACGTTTGCGGTGTATTGTTCCCGCCTGATTTTCGAGCTCATCGCGGACGACAACGTGAACTTCATCGTCAAGCACTTGACTCCGGTTGCGCCGCCCACGCACCCGGTGTCGCCCGCGACGCACTACGACCCTGCGTTCAAGGTTGACCAAGCCGAGTTTGGTGAAGTGGACCAGTTCACCCTGCCCGGCCTGCTCGCCGCGGCGGTCACGGAGGGCGGGCCGAGCGCCCAACAGCCGGCCGGGCTGAAAGTCGAGATGCTGGATTTTCAGAAACAAACTCTGTTTTGGATGCGGGACAAGGAAACGTCAGTACGGGGGCTGAACGGGCAGTTCTGGGAAGAAAGGAGGTGGGGTGATGATTACGACGTTGAGGAGACGGAGGGTGGATTGGGTGGTGATGAAAACGCGGAAGCGATGGATGAAGACGAGACTGAACTACTGACGTCGAAATCGTCTGGGAAAAAAACTGCATCGCAAACGAAAAAAGCAAAACCCTCGACGACCTCCGAGGGTAAATTCTGGTACTTCCCACTCGCGGGCGAGCTTCGGCTTGAGGAACCGCCGGTTTGCCGGGGCGGGATGTTGTGCGAGGAGATGGGTTTAGGCAAGACAGTGGAGGTGCTTGGGCTGGTTTGTGCGGATATGGAGGAGGCCAGGCGGAGCGCGAAAGAAAGTAGTCATGCGAAAGAAAAGGAAGAGTCTGCTGAAAGTGACGAAAACGCCGCCGCCGAAAAAATCCCCTCGCGCGCCACGCTCGTGGTGGTGCCGCCGCCTCTGTTACGACAGTGGGAAGCGGAGTGCGGGAAGTGTGTCGCGCATGGTTTTCTTTCCGTAAAAGTTTACCAGGGCAACCGCGGAGGTAGCAAGACCCCGACCCACGAACGCGCTCGCGCTTTGGCGGATGCAGACGTAGTGCTGTGCACGTACCCGCAGCTGCAACGCGAGGCGACTTCGGGAAAGAGTAAAACAAGTCCCGAAAATAAATCCGATTCCAAGATTTTAACGAAAATCAAATGGCGCCGGGTGGTGCTTGACGAGTGTCAGATGGTGAGGTCTAGTACCACGCAGCTCGCGGTGGCGTGCGCGGACCTGCACTCCGACTTCAGGTGGATGGTCAGCGGCACGCCGTTACACGGAAGCGTGGACGACTTGAACGGGGAGTTGCATTTTCTCGGGGTGTGGCCTTTCTGTTTGTCCGACCGCGTTGACGGGTTCTGGGCGCACCGGATCGGGTCGCCTTTTGTGAACAAAGACCCGGAGTGCTTACGGCTTGTACACGCGTTGTTACGAGGCGTCTGCGTCAGGCACACGAAAGCGCAGCGCCGAGTTGCGGATGGCACTCCGTTGCTCACGCTTCCCAGCGCGCGCACTGAGTTGCGAGTAGTGACGCACGGCAGCGCGCCACACGAAGCCCCGAGCGAGCGGTTCGTGTGTAATTTCCTGGAACATCACGCATCGGTCGCGGCGAGGGGGGTGTTACAAACTTTGTTCGTGGTCGGCGCGTCTGGCACGCAAAATAACGGAAACGGCGGAACCGCGCATCACGTGCGCACAGCCAGGGCGCTCGCGCAGAAGCTTTTGCGTTTGGTGCGAGGCGCCACCACCAGCGCCACGACGGTGCGCTCGAGGCTAAGGGAGGTGGAGGAAGCCATGCGCGCGGCGAGCGCGAGGGGTGCGGGCGGTCGCGACGCCGCTGGCGAACGAGGCTTACACGGCGGGTTTCGAGACGCACACGGCCAGCTCAACGCGAGCGCGGTGGAAGCCGCGGCTGCGGCGGACGTGGACCGCGTCCGCGCGTTGCCTGCGGGGCTGGCGCTTCTTGAGCTGATGGCGCCGAGAGAGGCCAACAATTCAGGGCCGGTAAGTATTTCCCACTCACCACATTCCGCCGACTGATTTCCCATACAAGACTGACATTTATTCTTTTACAACCAGGCGGCGGCGGCGGCGCGAGTGCACCGCGGCAGCCCGGCGGACACGGGCCGTGTCGCGTCTGCGTTTGCGCTGCGAAACGCGAACATGCTTTCGTTCGAAGCGGATCGACAGGCGTGGCGAGGTACCTCACGGACGTACGCGGACGCGGGAGGCGCGGACTTGGCGCACAAGCTCGCGGTCGTTGCGGACGGGGTGTTTAAGCTGCTGCGCGCGGCGTGGGACCGAGACCACAGGGAAGACACGACTTCGCAAATCAAGCTACACGCGCTTTGTGGTTCTTCAGCCCGAAACTCCGCGAGCGCCCGGAGAGAAGCCGGCAGGGCAAAACTCCACCGTCTGCAACACGCGTTCCCGGGATCGTTGGTGAACCTGTGTGCCTGTCCGGGATGGAGCTGTGGGTGTCGCGCGGGGGGCGCGGACGACGACACGCACGAAACGTGCTGCGAAGGTGCGGGGCTTTCCCAATCACCACACACCGCCTCTGCGATTGCCCATACCCCGACTGACGATAATTTTTACACTCTCAGGCGCGAAAACGTTCCGCGACTTGTCCTTGTTGGAAAATAAAGCGGGGCGCACGAAAGAAGCGACCGCGGTGGCGTCGGCGGCGGATGCCGCCGCTCTCGACGCCGTCGCCGCCACAAGAGCCCCCCTTCCCAAACTAAGGTGGCTTTTAGCGGTGGAGCTCATCACGTCTGGCGCGGCGTTTGATTTGTTCGGCGACGCCGCGGGTACGTATTGGCCTTTCACCAAATCCCGGACGACTGTTTTCCCATACAAGACTGACACTTTCTTTTACAATCACAGCCGCGCCAGGGACGTATTTCGAAACCGAAACCGAAACGGAACGAAGGCGCGTTGACTCGATCTTTCTTCGCAAACGGCTAGGCTTTCGGTTTCTGCGCCGAGCGTTTCTGGCGAAACGGCTTGAGTGTTTGGTAACGGCGGCGGACTTGAACGTGGACCGCGCGCGCGCGGCCGCGCAGGCGAGGGATGTCACAAAACCGGACTCGAAACCGAAGCGCGCGATGCACAAAGCGCCGGAGCTCTTACAGCACGCGTACCGCGCCGCGACAGGTGACGCGAAGCAAGCGCGAGCCACGAGGCGTGATGAGACCCCGAGCGGGGTTCGCGTGCTCGGGTCGGGCGGCAGTCTTCTTTCAAACGTTTTGCCAAAGCTTCATTCGAAAACAAACGGCCCGTTGGCCGCGCACGCGGTGCGGGATTTACTGCGCGACGCCGTGGCGAACACGCAACACAGGGCGTGTCGTCTTGTTGAGGAAATCGGAACCTTAGCGCCTTACATGCGCGCGCTCGCCGCCGCGGGAGTGAACGGCGTTGACCAGACTTCCCTGGACCACGCGTCAGTAAAGCAAAGCGGGTTCGGTTTGGTGGACGACATCGCGACCGGGAAAACGCCGCAGTGCTGCATTTGCTGCGCCCCCGCCACGCAGCCCACGATCGCGAGGTGCATGCACCTGGCGTGCGCGCGGTGCATGGTGACCTGGTGCGTAGTGTATTTCCCAACTCCAAATCCCATTCCCTCTTTTGATGCCCCGTTCGTGACTATTTCCTGTGCACTACGTACATCGCAAGTGCCCTGTTTGCGGAATACAAGTCACGAACATGGCCCGAAAGACTGCTGACACGTTTCCGCTCACAACTAGGTTCCACGCCGCGCCCATGCACGGCGCGGCCGCGAGTTCGGGCGGCGCGCCGTGCCCGCTGTGCCGAAAACCGTTCTTCATCGAGGAGTTGATTCGGTTGCTGCCGAACGAGGTTGAGGTGGATGACGATGGGGATGGTGACGATGACGTCAGTCGCGGTAAAGGCGAAGGTACGGAAAGGGGCTCGGGAAGTACTGGTCGCGGTGAAGGCGAAGGTACAGTCAAAACTAAAACTATTACGGGAAACACCAGCAAGGGAAAAGGAAAAGCACTCGCCGCGCCTTCCGCCGGTACCGACAACGCGACGGACGACGCAGTTGGAAGTTCGCGCGTCCCAAAACCCAAATTTTCCTTCGCCGCGACCCCCGCGGACTTCGCCAGGCTTCCCCTGCCTTCACACGAAAACCCAACCGACCACCGGGACGGGCGGTACCCCGCGCTTTCCATGGACGGCGGGCGGTTCTTGGCGCACGTGCACCGGGCTTGTGCGCGGCAGTCGCCGAAAATATCCGCGGTCGTCAGCGACCTGCGGGAAGCTATCGCAGTCCCAAACGGGTCGGGCAAAGCGGTTGTGTTTTCGCAGCTCAGGGACGCCCTGGCGCACTGCGCGGACGCGCTTACCTGGGAAGGCATCGGGAATGTGTTGGTGGATGGCGGTGTAGGCCGGGGCGGGTCGTCGCGGAACACGGGCCCGGGTGGCACCGCAACGGCAACGGATACTGACACGAATGGAAACGAAACAACCCGTACCGTGGTGCGTCCCGAAGACGACGCCGCGAGGGCGGTGCAGCGGTTCCGCGACGACGAGGATTGTCACGTCCTTTTGTTGCACGCGGGCAGCGCGAGCGCCGGGTTAACCCTGACGCACGCGGACTTGGTGATTTTGCTGGAACCGTTTCTATCCCCAGGCGACGAAGCACAAGCCGCGAACCGAGTGCACCGCATTGGGCAAAAGAGGCCGGTGCGGTGCGTGACGTACTTTGTGTGTGGGAGCGTCGAGGAAAGGCTGCTTGCGTTTCGGGAACGGCAGGCGGAGTTCGGGGGCGGCGAGGGCGACGGAGCCGGAGGGTCTGGAATCGCGTCGGCGACAACAACACCAAACGCAGCCGCCTCAGCCTCAGCCCTCGGGGTTGCGCCGGAAAACGAAACAGACGCGTTCTCCACACACATGTCAAGAGCGCAGTTCCACCGGATGAGGTTCGTGTTCGGGCTGGCCAGCGGGGAAAACGGGGAGAATGGCCGGGGGAGAGCAGAGTAGGTCCGGGCGAGGTGAGAGGACTCTCGAGGAGATTGAAATTTCGAAAAATCAAAACGTATACTTGCACTGTACGAAAAAACCCAAAA
>Ga0115007_10000224_pt1 | contig 36601 bp, 23 predicted proteins | sample ArcOceMetagenome_2_FD_87166 | JGI IMG/M metagenome (GOLD analysis project Ga0115007, IMG submission 87166) | Marine eukaryotic phytoplankton communities from Arctic Ocean - Arctic Ocean ARC135M Metagenome | ecosystem: Environmental > Aquatic > Marine > Oceanic | place: Arctic Ocean | collected...
AATAATACCCACGTTCAAAAGTATAAGCACTACAGTTTGTACAACTGTGGACCATTTGATGTGAAGATGGACAAAATAAATCTATTATTTCATTGTTGAGTGTCTCGAGACCAGATGTGTTGAATGTCTCGAGACCAGATGTGTTGAGACCAGATGTCTCGATACTATCTGTAATACTACTAACGACGTTAGTAACCACATTAGTAACCCCAGGGATTAATGTCTCGAGACCAGATTTGTTGAAGTTGAATGTCTCGAGACCAGATGTGTTGAATGTCTCGAGTCCAGATGTGTTGAATGTCTCGAGACCAGATATGATACTATTACCAATATTAATGATATGCCAATCATCCACGAGTCCAGATATGCCAATATTGACGACGTCAGTGATATGCCAATCCTCTACGAGTTGTGAAGACCACGTATTATTATAAACTATGGTCAAGTTGATGGTAACCACAGTAGTGTCCACTGGTACGTATTGAAACACTGTGAGGTCACCCCGCGGTGTCAGTTCGCCGTTATATTCCCCATTATCAACAAAAACACGAACGTTGGTATGTTCCCATTCGCACAGATACCGCGTGGCAAAAAAATTCTCGGGAACATAACAGTGACCTCCCTCACCACACGGATTATAGACACTACAATCAACATTTACTTGTGAACCACATAACACGCCACTGTGACAGGTGAGTGTATCTGGACATTCCATACACATAGTAGAATCCTGTCCACATGCACCGAGGTCACACAAGCTTGGAATGGCTTTTTTCTGAGGTATCCATGAGGCGTCTAATTTACAACTGGACTCAAAAGTGTCTGTCAATTGTTCAACAGGCCATTTAACACCGCCCCATCGTAACATGTTATGGTCAGTGTTCAGAACACACGATGTTGGGTCTATTGGATATTTAGAATAGTCCAATGTATTCAAATATTGAACATTAGTGCCCTCGCCTTCCAAACATTCTAATTTATAAGGCGTCACTTCAAAATCGTCACTATCGGGCTCAACACACGAACCCGACCACGAATTGGTCAAATCTGGTATGCATTTGTAATGTATGGTGCACATACGACCAGCGAGTGTCAATACTCTATTGATGGCATCTTTTTTTTCTTTATGAACGGAATCTTTATAAAAGAAAATGTCGGAGTCTTTTGGACAGACTACCAACCATTCATAAAACCAAGTGTCGGTGGAGTCGTTTGGTTTTAAATAGTTTGGTATTATAACTTCCAATTTTTGTTTACAGAAATCACTCATATCTTTATCGCTAAGAAATGCACAGGTGGTTGTGTCAATTAGTGTCCTTGATTCGATAAATTTCTGACGAAATTCTTGGATTGCGGTAGTCTCTTGGATAGGTTTTTCAATCGTTTTCTCACCGTTGATACGGATACCACCTGGGATTTTAGAAATGACTGTTTGAGGATTGATACTGTTTTGTAACATCATACAACTGAAAAAAGTGTCTTTAACACTCATCGACGATGTAGGACGTAAATGGCCAGTTGTCTGAGCGCAGAATAATGGCCAGGACTCGCTACTATCGCTATCACAGCTGGTTGGTGGGTCCATCTTGACACATAAAGATTCAATACTATTACTAATGAACGCATCTTCGCAAGTTTTTGCACGACAATACGTTTTAGTGACACAACCGCCTTTGGACCATTTACAGACGCCATCACAAACGGATTGCGATGTTTTCTGACGACATTCATCGTCAACATTTTGTATGGATTGTATGCGTTGTTCGTAAATACACATCTCTTGTGCATTACATGATAGACTCGAGTCGTATCCTATACAAATCGTATTGTAAAACGACGATTGTGAGGACGTACTACCACAGTTTGTCTTATCCGGTTTTAATTTTTCCAAGGCTTGTTGACACCACGTTTTTGACGAATTTGAGGATTTTTGTGCAAAAAAATCCTCAACCTTCGAGAGACAAGAAGAGTTTTTCTTATAAGTGCATTGGGCTGTATTTAGGACTGGAGGGTACCATCCACTCAACATATTGACACAATATTCGTCCCATTTGATACTGTAAATTGAATCGATACATTCAGAGCTTTTTGCACACGTACTATATCCAGGTGACACAATACCGTTACTAAAAAAACTTTTCGAGTTATTCATCAGTGAATCCCAGGGTGTTGATAATCGGGCACAAAAAGCTCCTGGTATGTCTGTACATTCAGTATCGTTGAAACAGCCCCGAGGCCGACCTGCATTTTCACCAACCTCTGGCACTGCGATGCGTGGTTTACAGGTACCACGACCAGTACAAATCTTTTGATTATATCTTGGACAATGATAATCACAATATTCCCCGTAGAAATTAGGGTCAGGAGGACTTTCAACTTGGAACCCGCGCTTAATGAGTCGTTGACGTGTTTCTGAAGTATAGGTGTCGTAGGGTATACACTCACATCTTGATTTTTTTGTATAAGGATCAAACCACATATCCAAATCGTTTCGAATACATCGACCATGCCCGGAACAAACAATACCATCGCTGTCCTCACCACAATCCACTTCGCAATAGATACCGGTTACACCATCCTTACAGGAACACTGAGCGTTGTCGTTGCAAGTTCCTTCTCCAGAACAAATCCTACAATCCGCATCTGGACTGAATCCATGTTCATTGGCGACACAGACCGATTGAGCGTCGATGTCTCCATTCAATTGATAGTCGCGTGTATCAGAATCGACGCCGAACACGATTATTTCACCTTCTAATTGTCCATCTTTTGCACAATATCGCGTACACCGATTACTACCAGTCGAAGGGTGCCAATTTTCCCGACAACTCTTGCAGTATTGAACAGGGTCTAATGTGTCTAATGTATTGGACCCTATGGTGATGTTATTACAGATACACAAATTATTGGAACCGGTATATCCTTCGTTGCAGATTCCACTGTTACAAGTTTTTTCACCACATGTCTCTGAACACCAATCGACTGACGTATTGACCATGGTGGTTTTTGGAAATTGGTATTTTTCGCATTTTCCACAAAAAGATTCGGGGTCCATACCAAGGCATGAACACTCCATATGTTCTTTATTACCCACTTTAATCACTTTACAAGAACCACGGGTATTGCACCCTATTTGTTGTCCGTCAGTTCTGTCTTTATTCTGTCGACCAGCATCAATATCCGAAAGATAGATTTCGTCCGGATTACAGTACATTTGACATTCAGAACCATACCAATGTTCTTGACATTTTTGGCATAAAGTACCATTCCAATGTTGTTCACTGGGTGTTGACCACTCGTTGCATAAACAAGATGCGTCTGGTTGACATTTACCATGACCAGAACAAGTATACTGTTCATTGCAAGAACAGTCGTATCCTAACCAATTACTATCTTTTCGACAATGGCAGACCGCCTTATTATCCCCTTCGAGACATTTACCATGTCCTGAACAAGACGAGGGTGATATAGTATCACCAGGACAGACGTATTGACACATATTTCCAATATAATGGGTGTCGCACGTACACGTGGGCGCGCCCAATGATGTCAGTCCACAAGTACCATGGCCCGAACAGGGTTCGTCATTAATAGATTCACAAGTCAATTCACAATTTGCACCATAAAACCCTGGTCTACAAATACATTGGATTTCACCACCGATTGATGTACAAATACCTTTATCTGTCGGACAGTTGATTCCCTTCGAACTACAACTCAAATCACATTGTTCACCACCAAAGCTATTAAACCACCCTTGGTCACAGGCGCATTGACCAGTCCCTGTACAGGTACCGTGTCCATTACAAGCGTTACAAACGCCACCACCGGAGGAGATTTCACTACAAACTGGGTCGACAGTAGAAGAGTTGGCAATACAGACCGTATCACACTTTGCACCATAATGTACATGAGTATCTGTCGTGAGACATGGTCCGGAACACATATTTAAACTTTCGTTGTGGTCAACCGCATAACATTTATCACATAATGTCCCGGACCATTTTTGATTATTGGGACAACGACAACCCCACCGTGAACCGTGATTCGTACTGATAGTACAAATGCCGTAATGTTTACATTCACAAGCGCCACAGTATTGTCCAGAAAACACACCTCGTGTATTGTCACAATTACAATTGGTTCCTGTCCAAGACGAATCATGTTGACAGGGGATAATAATGTTATTTATATACGACACGAAAAAATCAGTCGACATTGACAATAATCCAACCAACGACGCGGTTACAATTAAGCAAAAACTATATAATTGAAATTTCGACATTTTAATAACTTATGATAAGTTTATACTAACTATTTTAAAAATGTCATATATGTAACATAAGACAAATAGGATTGTTATTTAGACCAAAATTACATCCAATGAAAATTCACGATGAGCGTTCGACTTATATCATTATCAATAGTAAACGATGGAAACATTCACCAAATATAAAGCATTTAAAGGTCCATTTGCACATATAAAAATTTAAGAACTTGTAAACGTTTCTATTCTATTTTTCTATTTAAAATGGATGACATGGAAAACGAGTCACGTGGTCATCAAACCCTTTATGCAAACCTCTGGAAGGAAGTGATACAACGCGTCAATGTCGTCAAAGATAGTCTCATTGTCAATATTAAAGATAATGACGACCCTTCTGTACTGATTTTACTCACCACTCTTATTAACGAAGGTGTTAGTGTTGAATTGATGTCTTGTCAATATCAAATTGAACAAATTCATAATGCTATTGTGAACAACCCGACGAAGGGAAATCGTGTCCAGAAAATGCGGCGTTTAGAAACATTATCTATACAATCGTTGGAACCTCGACTCAATATAAATCATGTATTGGAGTTAACGATTCCCGATGCTACAGACTTTACAATTTCTTTCCCAAATTTGAAATTTATTGCGCTCGGGAATCCTACAAAAAAAATGATTGAACAAGTAAGACTCTTACCTCACCTTGAATACCTTACTATTTACACCAGTTTGCCACCGTTTACGTTATTTGGAGGATTCAATGCATTGGAAACGTTGACCCTGTCCCATCTCGCCAGTCCTGGTCAAATTACACAATTATTGATACTCACGGCAGCGTCTCGATACATCAATATTCACGTGGTCGGACTTCGAATACCGGAATTTATTGCGGTGCTTTTTAAAACACATCACGTACAATGTACCAATGTGTTGGTATTAACACCAGTCAATATTGATTACAAACATTGGAAAAAACTGTCCAGTTGAATATTCAAGTAAGTTCCACTTCTACAGTTGGTACTGCGATATGATTGGTCGGATATTGTTTTTTAAAAACAATAGAGATTATCATAATGTTTGAAAAACAAACGATACAATTTCCAACCAAATTGCCAATGATTGGAATTACGTAGGACAACACAACACCAAATAAAGAAAATAGAGCGAAGAAAATATACGACTTTTCAGACATGTTAACATTCATAAATATTTCTTTAATAGAACATCCCAATTCATAACAATTTGGGATTTTGATTGTAAAAATAGTAAAATTCTCAGCGAATCTCTAAAGCTTTGGAGAATTGTTCGTAAAAAAACATTTATTTTTCATTTTTTTTCACAAAGGGTCCATCCGTACGGAATTCCTTTGTATACATAACTATAACACAATTCATACTTCATATCAAAATTAGGGTCTAATGCATGCCATCTCCTATAGTTCATGTTCCAAATACGTCTTTTTTCCTTTTTAATATTTTTTCTAAGGAGTTGGCGTTCTTCCATTCTTTTCATCATCCGTGGTGACATTCTCTGACACAGTTGCACAGTCTTTCAACACAGTTGCAGACACCGCGCCGTAGGCGAGACCATTTCCTTAATATTTAGGAATTTTTACGAAATCTCGGGCAGACCATTTCCGGCATACTTCTGGACGGTGGAATTTTGTAGACATCTCGGGCAGACCATTTCCTTGACCATTTCCTTAATATTTAGGAATAATTGGAATTTCAGACATATAAAAGGGCAACCAATTACTTATAAAATGTTGTTGCAAATACTGGGGTTTTTTTTAACACTGGCAGCCGCTCGACAACCTACAAGAGCAGAGATTAAAACCAGGTATAACGAGGGCGATTGCAATGCAGGCGGGGACATGTACCTATGTGACACTGGGACAGCATGGGATACATGTACTACAATAAAAAGGTGTAAATGTGATAGTACGGGTGCAAACACCCAACCTTCCAGAACAGATATTAAAGACATGTATAACAACGGTGGCAATTGCAATGCAGATGGGACCATAACCCTATGTGGCACTGGGACAGCATGGAATAGTACAATAAAAAGGTGTAAATGTGACAGTACAGAGGCACCAGCAGCAGCACCAACTTGCGATGGATCTGCCATCACTGAACTTAACGGTGATGGTATTGTGAACGTGCAGGACCTGTTAAAATTACTAGCGCATTACGGCGGCGACGGCGGGTTTTGCGACGAAGGGTCGGCAGACACCAACAATGATGGTACTGTGAACGTGGCAGACCTCATGAATGTCTTGGACGATTTCGGCGGCGGAGGTAATTTTAACAGGTCCTGTACCGAATTCTGTCCAACAAATAATATAAATAATATAACAACAGATGGGAACCCGTCGGTCCCCCAGGTTTCGACGGATGGTGCTGGGACGACCTGGCGGCTGTCTTATACTCTGGCCAACTGGCAAAAGAATATATACGCCATTTACGGCGACGAAGAACACGACCTCTCCATGCCACCATCCTACCAGGAGGCGGCACCCTTCGGAGCAAATAGCGGTGGGGTGAACCCTGCGTTCATTGCTGTTAATGCAGGTGCAGAATTCGACGGATGGTTGACCGTTGGCATCACCGAGGGAGATAACATAGGCGAGATTAGTAGTATTGGCGTTGATTTCGATACGTGGACAGCCGACGCAGGTCTCAGCGTGACCAATGGAGCGGTCTTTTGGATGTCTCCCGATGACGGTGACGGGGGCCGACCTGACCAGGATGGAAATCGTGAAGTCGTACTGGCGCAGGTCACGCTATCTGGGTCCTTTAACGCCACTATGAAGGTGCGTGGGCGGTCCAATAGTGGCCTGCCGGATTGGTGTCGGAAGTTGACGTTCGCCGCCTAAGTCGTTTCAGACTTCGCTTAGAGATTCAAGTGAAATGTATTATAATAATTATTATCAAATATTCCAATTTAAATGTTTTTTCCACCTATGTTACAAACATATTTAAGACATATGTCATTCTTATTGTTGTTGTTAAACTTACAAGTGCACAATGTTTCTGTTTTACGAAGATGTTTCCATCGAACCCACCGAGGAACAGCTAGAAATACTGGAAGGCAGCAGAAGACGGCTGATCCCGCAGCAGAACTATTATCAGTGTCAGAATACTCAGAAACCCAAATCGGAATCTTTTCAGGTGCAACCATTGGAGCAACTCCAAAAAAAATTTCATTAGCCATATCAGAAGGGTAATAAATATTAAAAATAAAAAATCTTTTTTTTTAAGTACAAACACCGCGCCGTAGGCGAGACCATCTCCTATAGTTCATGTTCCAAATACGTCTTTTTTCCTTTTTAATATTTTTTCTAAGGAGTTGGCGTTCTTCCTTCGACATTCTTTTCATCATCCGTCTCTTTCTGTATTTATAGTCTCTCCTGTGTTGTTACCCTTTTTCTTTTGTTTGATTTTTGTCGCCGACGTCTTTTGTGTCGCTCTTGTATACAACATTGTCCACTACATGATTCCCAGGGAAGTGGTTCTCTATCTATGTAGTCATTTGTTAAAATCGGCGACCCTCTTAGAGAACGTAATACGATGGATAATACATTCCGTGGATACCATGCTTTTGGAAGCCCACCGGATGCCAATACGTCACAATCCTTTTTGGTTAAAAAACGAGACAATACGAGAAGACGGCGATAATAGGGAACGCGAATCGCATGTAAGTATTTCATGATTGAATGTTTGGATGCAATTAGATAGACGGTCCCATGTATTTCTGAATTAAGTGCATGACGTCCGGTTCTGGTCGTGTACAAGGATACTCGAAAAGACCTTTGCCATTCAATGGCGTCTGGATGGTGCCCACTAACAAAAGATTTGACGATACGTTCTGTATCACCACACATACGGCGAAACATTTTTTTTTTTATAAATATAAACTAATTAAATATACACATATCCGATACATATTACAAATATTCGGAAAATAAAAGTAAATTCGGAGTATTTATAGGTCTGTTGTAAATCTATATGTCATCACCACCGTCAAAACGTCGTCGAGTCCAATCTTCACGCGTTTCGTATCGTCCACTCTTGGTGGGTGCTTATGAATATTACCAAAAGGAAATGTTGAACTCGTTAGTGTCGTTGAAGCCGAAAACGCATTATGAATCTGTGACAAATCAAGTTAAGGTGAAACAGAAAAATTACGGCGATGTTCGTTTAAACAATATACGTAAATTGTTGGATAACGTAAAGGGATACGACCGGTCTGAGATGCAGAAACAATTCCACGAATCTTTTTTACAAGCGGTTGCATTGCATCTTTATAAGGATGACCCTGAGGTTGACATGGATAAAATTATGGGTATGAATGAATGGCCTAATCTTAAGCAGCAATGTCTTTGTTTAACACCACGTCGCTTTGGTAAAACGACGGCGGTGGCCATGTTTGTGGCAAGTTATTTTTTATCCGTCGAAAAGGCACAATTATGTATTTTTTCAACAGGTAAACGTGCTTCAGATGCAATGCTTGATAAAATCCATGAATTTATTAAACTAATTGATGAACAAATGGGGTCAAATTACGATAAAAGTTGCAAACGTAAAGGTGAATTTTTGTTTTACCATGGTGAAGGGAACGATGTTCGCAAAGTGGCCTCCTACCCTTCTGGTTCGGATAAATTAAGAGGTGTTGGTGGAGACCTCATTTTGTTGGAAGAAGCCGCGTTTATGCCGATTAAAATGTTTCACGAGGTCATTGTCCCCTTGTTAGAACTTGAAACGACGGCGTTGATTTGCATTTCCACTCCACAAAATTCGTCAAACTTTTATTCAATGATGTTTGAAATGGTGGATGCGGCAGGTGAAAAATTATTCAATCAAATTCAAATTAGTATGGTTTGTGAAGATTGTAAATTGTCAGCCCATCCGGAAAAATGTACACATATGAAACATTTGTTACCGAAATGGAAATCGGGTGGTAAACAAGATATGGTGCGACAAATTTACGGTGATAATACGGAAGATATGTTACGCGAATCGATGGGTGTCACTACCAGTGAAAGTAATGCTATATTCCAAGATGATTGGCTTGACACCTTTACAAACCGTGCTCTATATACATCTGTAGCAACTCCCAGAGTTGTTTTTATTGCCTGTGACCCCAACGGTGGTGGTTCCAGTCAAATGGCAATTGTGTCATTATATCAAGATTCCAATAACTTTGCGGTGTGTGGTATGGAATCTCACGCAGTTAAAGGTCATGGGGAAATTCGAACCCTGTTGGAAACACACGTACGTGCTATTCGTTCAATGTTCCCATCCTCTTGGATTATTTTTATTCCCGAATCGAATCTTGGGCACGAAGCGTCACACATGTCGCATATGCTTAAAGATATTCCCAAATGCCGTTCATTGATGGAAAAAGGAGAACCTGGCGTTATTACGACCCATCGACGTAAAGAATTATATTCGAATACGGCTGTGGAAAGATTTGCAACACAATCTGTCTGGTACGCCTCACAATTTGTCTGTGCGAATCCTTTTGGCGATGCGAATGCGCGTGCTGCTCGTGTCAAGCGGATGTTTCGTAAACAATTGAGCATATTTAGCAAAATTGTAGTTCCACGTGGTAAAGATTACAATATTCCTAAGATTATTTATTCGGGTAAAGACCAAGGTAATGACGATTTGGTGATGACATTTATGATTGGATTATATTGGTCTATTCAATTCATGACGGGACGTTCTGACCCGTCGGTCAAAGATATACGCTAATAACTTTAAAACTAAAATCGTCCAGAGTGGGGATGTCCCAATAATTATTCCAAATCGTTGAGAATCTCCAAACAAAATTTCCAAATCAGTTGAGAATCCAAATCAGTAGAGAATCCAAATCAGTTGAGAATCCAAATCAGTTGAGAATTTTCCAAATCGTTGAGAATTTCCCAAATCAGTTGAGAATTTTCCAAATCGTTGAGAATTTCCCAAATCAGTTGAGAATCCAAATCAGTTGAGAATCCAAATCAGTTGAGAATCCAAATCAGTTGAGAATCCAAATCAGTTGAGAATCCAAATTGTTGAGAATCCAAATCGTTGAGAATCCAAATCAGTTGAGAATTTTCAAATCAGTTGAGAATCCAAATCAGTTGGGAATCCAAATCAGTTGAGAATCCTATTGAGAATTTTCCAAATCAATTGAACCCAAATTGTTGAGAATTATTCCAAACAAGAATTTTTCCAAATCAGTTGAGAATCCAAACAAGAATTTACAAATCGGAAAAGGTAAAGGAAAACGAATATAAAAATTAATAATATGTAATCAGCATTTGCATATGCTTAAACTATCTTGTATTTATCTTGTATTTATATGGGAAGACTCTCCGATAATATGTTGAGATTTTCAGCAGGTATTGTGTGTGGTTGGATTGCTGCACGGTCTTTACCTCCTGCACCATTAGCTCCACCGACTTTCGATGAATTGACACAGTTAACAATAACATTCAGAGAATATTATGATAAATTTGTCACAGCGATACAAGATTCATCGACAAAAAAATAACAAAAATGACATATATAGCACATCTCTTTTTTTTTATAAATATGTTACGTAAAAAAAACCCAAAAATGCGCTCCAAAATAATTGAACACATTATGCAGTCTCATGTTGCATCGAATGGCAGTGCGCCTTCTGAACAACATGCTGCTGAAGTATGGTCAATGATGCCTTCGGACGTCAAAGAAAACGTCATCACATCCATACAGGAGAGATTCCAGTCTTCTGAAGGTGACGGGTGGCTTTATCGCACCGGGGACGACTACGACGAAAAAAAGGTGCGGGCGGCGAAAGATGAACTAAGTATTGCTAAAAAAAAATACAAACAATTGCAAGGTAATGCGTCAGAGGACGAAAGAACAAAAAAGAAGATGATTGTCATTCAAAAAATGGAATTTCTTCTTACAGAATTACGTGAAAAAAAAGCGAAATTTAATCAATATCGTAGTGGGAAGACGAATGGAGATGTTGCTATTGTTGATAAAGAAATTCAAAAATTAGATGCACAACTTGAAAAAGAAGAAGCAGGTCTTGAAAATCGTGAACAAGGACAACAAAAGCATACAAGACTACAATCTGATGGACAAATGAAAAAAGCACTGGTAAAAATAGGCGAAGTTTTAAAGAGTGACCCATTAATGTCTGCATTTCAAGAATGTGCGGAAGAGGTGGCTGTAGCATGGAATTCCAAACGTTTGAGAATTCTTGAAAATCTGGCGGAAAGTGAATTGGACGCTTCGGATGAAAAAGTGCGTGGTCTTCAAGAATGGTATCGTTCGACGGGAACCACCACTGGATTACTTGCAGAAGCAATGAAAAATGGTATTCAATCTAAAATTAAATGGGGAGATATTAAAAGCGAATTAGTTCCTGACGTTCATTTGATATCTGAATCAAAACAAGCCATTGATAAAATGCGGTCATTTGCAAAAGATTATCCAGCAGCTCTTATAACATATTATTGTCATAAATTTGAAAAAAAAGACCTCCGACATCTGAAATATCGTCAAAGTATTGTCGATATACGTAATATTAATTATGCGTCAGACCACCATCACAAGCAAAGCAATAAACTATTTATGATGGAAACTGAAACACATGAACATCCAATAGAATTGTTTCAAGAAGCTGAACAATCAACTTTGCGTTTTTTCACGATACCTAAAAAAGACACCTCTGACGATACCGTCTTTAGTTATGATTGTGTTGAACTCCGTGATTACTTAATCACTAATATTGGTCAACATTTTGACCGTCATGATGAACATGACCAAGTTTTGGATGAAACTTATTCAAAATGGAAAGGAAAAGGAATCGAATTTTCGGAAATTGAATTTTCACAATTACTGGACTACATTGAACACCACCCAACAGAATTTCAGGATATACCCAATCCTGCTTATATCCAAGATAGCGTTCACGCAGATGAGTTTTTCCATCCAACTATGATTTACAATGCACTGCGTTATTTTACAATGTGGCAGAAACACCATTGTGAATTGCGTCATGGTGTTGTTGACATCGCTCTGTTGAAAGAGTTTGACGACGTCCATCCATCATTGGGAGAATTTGGTGAAGATGACCACATGTCTGGATTATACAACATTATGAAAGATTTGACTACGTCTGTGTGGAGTGGTGAATGGGGTAAAAAATTTACCGAATGGTTTACATGGGCAATCTCGAATAAATTCGCAGGTGGTATGGCCTGTGTTGCTGGAGTGGCCTGTTTGGGCTCGGTGGTGTCTGCTGGTGTTGCCTCCGCCGCCGCCGCCATGACGACGGTCCTCGCCTCGATTGGTCCCGTGTTATTAATAACTGCGTTGTCAGCTATTGGTTTCGCTCTTTACTATATCTATGCATATTTCTCAGGAATGTCAAGTGAAGAAAAACAAGGATGGAAAGAATATATTTATGAAAAAGTAAATGCCAGTATCGATTTTATGAAAGCACTCGTAAGTTGGTGTATCCATAAACTTGGAAGTTTATTGAATGTAACAAGCGCATATTTGAAAGGTGTTGTTGACAAAATAATCTCAAAGTTGGAAGGCATACCTATGCCCAGTTTGATGAAACTGATTGGCAAATGGACAAAAGGAATCGCATTTCTTGCGGCAAATGTCGAAAAAGCAAGGTTATATATTTCAGAAATTGAATTTTTGAAAGTGTTTTTTGACTTTATTGAAGGGGCCTTGGAAAATTTAAGAGGATTAGTACAAGCAACTAAATTCATTGTCCAACGCGACTTTGGGTATATTGCACTCGGTGTAATGCCTTCTATGACAGCGAATATTGTAGGACATACACTTAAACACACGAGTCGTATAAATGATGGTTCAGTAACGCATGCAACTGGTAATTATGGTACTGATTTGGGCGAACAAGTTGGAGGGAGTTTAGGGGGGGTGATTGGCAATAAACTTGTAAATAAACTTGGATATGGAAAGCAGCAATATTACCCTTCAGGTCGTACTGCCCAAATCATCCTGATATTAACGAGCATTCAAGTTATTTCGGACATTTGGTGTGAATGGCAAATTAACCAGGGAAAAAAAACAAAACAAAGTTGTGAAGCATACAGTGAGGAATTCAAACAAATGCTTGTCGGAGCTGGATATATCCAGACTGTCGTTAATCTATTGTGGGCGCTACGTCACGGTGGAATGGGTGCACTCGGTGGTGGTATGGCGTTAACGACATTATTTTGCCCACAATTGTACAACGACTTGTTGTCGTTTTTACCAGAGGATATGCGAGAAAGTATTAAGAAAAAGGTTGCCATTGGTAATAAAAAAACATCTTCTGAACCCAAAGTACTCACGCCGGGTGATACTTTGCGATGGACTTGGGACCCTTCTGACGATACGTGCTCTTCTGTTCCTGTTGTTGTCCCGGACAAAGCCGCACTGAGAAAAGAAAGAATGCGTGGACATAATAACAAATACAGTATGTCCTCCTATTAATATAAAAAATTAAAATGTAATATTGAAATATTGTTGTACTATTGGGTCGATAGCATTCCACCATTCTACAGTACCATGTTTTTCATATTGGTGTAAAAAATGTGTTTGTTGTTCAACAAACCCTTGTAAAAAACCTTGTTGTTGAATCCAGTGATACACTTGTGACAGAATGCGTTGGGGTGATAGGCGTGTTGGTGCTGGAAACGGGCGGGCAATAGTGGGAAAATATGCTTTGTCTGCAACTTTAAACATAGGTCCATAAGTTTCCAGAAGAGTCGTCGGCAACCACCCCGTATCTCTATGAGCTACACATCCGGGACAACAAATCATATACTTGTCGTTCTTCCAAAGTCCTAAACAAGCTTTGCAAAAATATTTGTCCATTTTAATAGTACAAGTGAGTTAATATACTGTCAAATGGTCTGTATATGAACTCAAAATTTAAACATTTACCAGTAGTCTAAAGATGACACGTACGGCACAAAATCCGTTGGATGAAACCAACCCAGGGTCGAACTGGGTAAAACGCCGACTCGTTTGGTTTAAAAAAAATCATGCTCCATATGGGACTTGAACCCATGACCTTCGGCTCATAAGACCGATGCTCTACCAACTGAGCTAAGGGAGCGGTAGTTTTTGCTCTTTTCGGAGCTAAGGTGGTGTTGGAGTGGATACCAACAACTCTGTATAATGGATAAACGCGCCACCATTACGCCAATTAGCGCAGCTAATAAGGGATTCGAACCCCTAACCTTTTATCTCACAGCATGTTTATTACACCAACCACCTTGGGAATCAACCGGAATCGAACCAGTACTAAAACTCTACCATAGATAATTCCGGGTAAACCTTTTAGAGTGATTGTTCAGCACGTTGTGTCAGCATTATGGGTTCATAAATATAATAAATAGTGTGTTACGACGTACCTTAAGAAAATCTGGAAAAATAAAAACCTGGAAAAAGAAAGACACCAACGTACCACATACCCAATAAAGCCAAACATACCCAATAAAGCCAAACATACCCAATAAATATAATAAATATAATAAACAGTGTGTTACGACGTACCTTAAGAAAATCTGGAAAAATAAAAACCTGGAAAAATAAAAACACCAACGTACCATATACCCAATAAAGCCAAACATACCTAATAAATATAATAAATATAATAAATATAATAAACATTGTGTTACGACGTACCTTAAGAAAACCTGAGAAAAAAAATAAAAACCTGGAAAAAGAAGAAAATCTGGAAAAATAAAAACCTGGAAAAAGAGAAACACCAACGTACCACGTACCCAAACATACCCAGTCAAGCCAAACATACCCAGTCAAGCCAAAACATACCCAATCAAGCCAAACATACCCATAAGTTCACACGGGTAATGCTCCCGTTCTTCCGGTTAATAATGGTACCGGTGTGCACTTTCACACTCGTGAGCTAAAAAAATCGCACCACTTGGATTCGAACCAAGGACCTTTAGGTTATGAGCCTAACGCGCTAACAAACTGCGCCACGGTGCGGACAGTTTAAGGTCATGTGGGACCGAATGGTAAAGAGAAGGACAAGGAAACAACAAATGTTTTAGAAAGAGCTTTACTTTCACATCCATGTATATGTAACAAGATTTTGGAGAATTGAGTTAATCCGACATTTTGTTTGATATATTCTATTACTCCATTAAAAAAAACACATATTCCTAAAATAAGATGCAAAATACAAACGGATTCCCCTCTCCCCGATGAAATTATACAACCCTTATATACTACGGGTTGTATAAACTGTAACGAAATCCCATATGATTTGGGTTCTTGTGAGAGACACGGCGAGTCTTCATAGAAAAAAAAGTCTTTACTATTTGACAGTATAAAAGATTATAAAAAGAGTTCAATATGTTCATTGTCCATTCAAAACCCATCACTGAAATACAAAAAGTAGAGACACGTCTTAAAAACGCAACCGAACGTTTAAATCATGCAAAAAACGACCTTGAGGAAGCCAAAAAACAACGTGTTAAAATAAAAGATTTAGTAGAACACCACCAAGTGATTAAACTTAGCACCATTCAAGATTGGATGCCAACTTTGAAATTGGATGGATTGTCGATGGTGTTACACAGTACACAACTGAAGCAAGTGGACCAAGACCCGGATAAAGTGTCTATATTGAAAGAACGCCGTTACAATATCAAACTACCAGGCACTGTGGTACCCTCAAATCAGATGTACAGTGGACGATGTTGGATGTTTGCTGGATTAAATATCTGTCGTCGATTTCTTATCAATCATCATTCGTTGAAGCCAACTTTCGAATTGAGTCAATCTTATCTTTTCTTTTGGCATTATTTTGAACAGTACACTGCAATGATGAACCTTTTCTATTATAATAAAGAATTGCCATTGGTAGAAAGGGCGGAATTGTTACAAAAGCCACTCCATGACGGTGGGAATTGGATTACATTCCGAAGACTCGTCCATAAATATGGTGTCGTCCCTAAAAACATGTACCGTGAGTCTTGGCCATCCGGACATTCATCAGAAATGAACAAAATTTTGTGTGATTTATTACAACGTGACATTCAACAGTGTCACTCGATTTCTAACGAACAGATTTTTGTTACCTTTCGTAATGAGCGTTTAAAATCAATTTTACAAATATTATGTTCGTGTATGGGGACGCCTCCAATGAAAGAATTCATAAGTAGAGTCGACACAGTTCGCAACGAACATCTACAGTTCAAAGGGACACCACGTTCTGTGTTCGACACTATCAACAATAAGATTGATATTGACCAATATATCCAAATTATTCACGACCCACGTCAGCCAAACTTAACGTGGTCAACAACACAACATCAGTCGTTACGTAGAGTCCCTGAAGTATTTTTGAATATTGTTGATATAAAACAGATTTGTACTGCTGTCACTACCAGTATACAACTACAACGTGGAGTGTGGTTTGCGTGTAATATGAACGAGGACGTTTCACCAACTTTACAAGGAATGGCACACGGTTTGTATAGACCGGACAAATTTATTCCGGATGGTAATGAACTATCTATGTCCAAAATTGACCGCATCAACTGGGGGCGTGCCGCCTGCAACCACGCTATGTTGATAGTTGGTGTTGAAACTGATGAAAGTGGTGTCCCACGAGCGTTTGAAATTGAAAATAGTTGGGGCGCCACCGGTCCCGGGAAGGGTTTTTACAAAATGACTGCTGATTGGTTTCACGAACATGTCTATACGGTTGTCATTCATCATGATATATTGTTGAGAGCGGGTATTGACATGCCAGAGCGTCCGGAAAAAATGCCAGAATATCCTTACTACGACTTGTTTGGATAGGTATTGAAATATTCAGAACGATTCAAACGATTAACTTGTTTTGATGAGTATATAAAGTTTGAACGTCCAAGTTATATAACGTATTGGCCAAGCGAACGTGTAAATAACCTTTTAAAATGGAAATTAAAAAATTCTACCCAGAAACTTGTCAAGAAATCTATTAATAAAACAAACAAGCCGAAAAAAAAGGTCAAGAAAAAGTCTTCAGTATCGTCTTCGCGTCAGGAGAAGGAAGACGACGCCACACAAACCATGACCATATTTGGTTCAAACGGGTCCTTAAACGGGTCCTTAAACGTCCTAAATAACTTTGAATTTGTAGATTGGAATAGTGCAATAACAAATAACGCCGATTTACAAGATTGGAATATAGTGGACAATTTACACAAAATAAATTTAAAATGTTCAAAATCAAGGCGTTCGAAATTGGTTAAAAAATTAAAACTAACTTTTTAAATTTCGTTTTTTTATATCCTCGGATTCGGTGGAATCTGTTAAAACATTTGTATTTGAAGAACCAACATCCGCATTAAACGCCGCCTCTACTCCTGTCCCGGTTGCTGTTTGATGTTTATAATAAGTATATGTATCGTCATTTTCATGTTTAATACGTTCTGGACGCTGTGTAGTGGATACGAAAGCCTCTATTCCCGTTTTCGTAAATTGTTTTGCCAGATTGTGCATGTGAAACGCCGTAATGTGAAATTCTGGAAGCGTGATAAGATGTATATTAAATCCAAAGGAAGCTAGCATGGGGCTAAAATTTGACAGGCGTTGTTCAACGAGGATTTCTGTAATGTGTTTGTTTGTGTTTTGTTTCCCTGAGATATGGTCTATAATATGTGGAATCATGCGTTCTATAACATCATCTTGTATGAGATGGTCCCCTTGTATTTTAGAGCCGTAAGTAATCAGAATATCTCTAATAATATCCACGAATACCTGTTTATATTGTTTTGTCAAGAGTCGATTATTATGAAATAGATCGTCATGCATGCTGTGAATATATCCATACATTTTCGGTTTGACATATTTTAATATCAGCTGGGTTAAATGTTTTCCCTCTTCTTCAAATTTAACATCCCAATCAAAGGAAGGTGAATGATTATATAACCCCCATGCGCGTTTTCCTTTTGGAGCTAATATTTTATTAACGCCATCCAAAAAATCTTTTGCAGTCTGCAAATCAGCATCTGGCGTTTCCATCCAGACATGGCTTGCAAGACCGTCATCTACAATACGGGCACCGCGTTCAATGGCCAATTCCAATCCCCATTTTTTCCCCGTATCTGGATTTTCCCCTTCTTTTAAAAACAGGTATTTTCCATCGGGAGAAGGACCCCTTTCCCAATCCACAAAACGATGTTCGGGATGTGATGGTTCTTCTAATAGTGAGGAACGGTGTATGCGTTTTGCAGAATAGGCGTCTGTACGTGCCACAAAACGAACCCACGATTGACCTGCTCCCAACATTTCTTGAGCAGCGCGGTTGGCAGAACGCATAATAACGGCATAGTCTTCATATGTATTTAATTCTTTATCTCCCAAATGTCCACATCTCTTTTTGTCACCTTGGTCTTCAATGTGGATGACATTTACTCCGTTTTCAATCGCCAGATGCACTGCAATGCGTGTTTTTTCTGGTGTGTTCCAGCCTTGTTCCAAATCAGCCAAGACTGCAATCTTTTCATAATCGACCGTTTTTGTCTCAGACAAAGATTGTATACAATGGGCTTTGTACAAATGGCGATTAAATTCCTGGGCGGTTGTGGCGGTTTCTTCCGGAGACACATGCAATGTATCGGGCAAAAGCATTCCCAATCTGTTTTTCATAGCATTCCCTTGCCAACCGCCCGCATACGGCCCAATGTGGCCTTGGCCGCCCGCAACAACATTTACAGCCGATATACCATTGCTTGTACCTAAAAAACTATATGCTGGGTTTTTTTCTTCGTATAAATATGAATGAAGAAATTCACCGCGTTGTTTGGTGAGTTCGATGCCGGATTTTGGCGTTGGTAATGTAATAGTATCCTTGACGGGCGAAAACCCACATGGGTTCTCTACGTATGTTTTTCCGATTTCATATAAAAAAGAGGCGTCGCTTTGCACATACTTTAACAGAATATCTTTGGCCGAGCACAAATGCGGTGTTGTACACTCTTCGTCCACCATTTTTTCAAGTTGGTTTATCGTTATAACATTGTGGTTTAACCAATTTCTTATTTGTAAACTGGATATTTCCGCGGTGGCCAAGTCTTCCATAAGGCCGTCAATGGCCACTGCGCCGTTTCCATCCACCCATGCAGAAATATAATGTAATGCAACAGATATATTTTTTCGCAATGCCTTATCCTCACATTTCCCAACGGGTACAAAATCATCCAATTGGGAGGACATGAGTCTGGGCATTCTATTTTTTTGATGGTCGTGTGGAACACTTTCTTCAAACAACTGTTGTATGGGTTCGATAAGACCAGGATGAGCTACCCAAGCCCCATCACAACCACGTTGAATTTCCAACTCTTTGTCTTTTAAAACAATATCCACCACAGATTCAAAGTTATTTACCGTTGGGATAAATGCAGACATGCCTCCCATGGCATGAATACCGCGCCTATGACATCGCGTAACAATTTCGCGAACATAAGCTTCCAAAAAGGGTAAATCCATCGTTTGTAAAGCACGGTCTGGAAATAAACGCGTGGGATTACTTTTAATGATGCTAAATAAATAATCCCAACGGCCACAATTTAATCCAACGATGCGGTCTCGCATCGCATGAATAATTTCATCTACTTGGAAAATAGCTGGAAATGTTTCAATGAGTGCCGTGACTTTTGTCGAACCACGCGGCAGGGATAAATAATCTTCGCATTCGTACAAAACGTCCTGTATTAATAGTGCATCTTCATATGTTTCTAATTTTGGCATATAAATAAATGGACCACGGCCGCTTTCGTATAATTCTTGTCCACTATGTTCCAAAAATTCACAAATGTCATAAAAAGTCGCTGGTATATCCGTTTCGTGTTCCATATGAAGTCCACGGACGCGAACCATGAATGTAGGTACAATGGTTTTGTTTAATGTATATGTTTTATGTGGAGCCTTGTAGGTTAAATCGCCGCGAACTGCTTGGCGGATATTTTCATGGGCTTGCAAAGCATTGGCAACACTGGGAGTCATTGAATCTTCCAAATCTAACATATATCCGTTGGCTTTGGAATTTAATGCGTTGATGACCATTTTGGGGTCATTGCCTGGGCCGGTAATTTCAACAAAGCGTTTTTGAAGAGGTTTCGGCGTTTCAACGGTTTCCCAGTTATTCATTCGTATGTGTTCGGTATCTTTACGGAATGCAGTTACTGGTGCCGTCGTTCTTAAATGCAAACAATCCAATCTTCTCTGGGTAAATTTTTTTACAATATGGCGTAACATTTTATTTAAAAAAGAACAAGTTAAATAGTCTTTTTTATTTAACTTGTTTTATTTACTAAATATTTTGGAATCGTTTGAGAAGGTTTTGGTCGTGAATGTTGAGGCGCGAGTGCGCCATGAGGTGGGTCGGTTAAACATGTTAGTAAATGAGTTGGTTGAAATTTACACTATAAATAGAAGTTTTATAGAAATTCTATGGCATATTTTAATATCTAACCCTAACAAAAAAGAATTTGATTATTTCCACAAACATTTCATATGGATTTGGATTCTCAACGATTTGGATTCTCAATTGAATGGGAAATTCTCAATTGAATGGGAAAAATTCTCAACGATTTGGATTCTCAACGATTTGAAATAATTCTCAATTGATTTGGATTCTCAATTGATTTGGATTCTCAATTGAATGGGAAAAATTCTCAACGATTTGAAATAATTCTCAATTGATTTGGATTCTCAACGATTTTAGAAATTCTCAACTGAATGGAAAAATTCTCAACGTTTTGGATTCTCAACGATTTGGGGAAAATCTCACCAGAATTTAATGTTGTTGCAACTACTGTTTTTAACACTGGCAGCCGCACAACAACCTAACAGAACAGAGATTGTCTGTGAAAGAGCGATTAATACCCACCTGTGGTGACGGCATTGTTCAAGCGGGTGTAGAGGCTTGCGACGACGGCAACAACGAGAATACAGACGCGTGCACCAACAACTGTTTGCTTCCGCAATAATGATGATGCTGGTAAAGAACTTGTTTTGGATATGAAACGAATGCCGGACGGGATTGTTTTGGATATGAAACGAATGCCGGACGGGACTTGGGTATCTCTAAAGGTCTCCAAACCACTTTCAATGAAAAAAAACGACCCAAAAAAGGCAGAATGGCGAGTCTTCTACGAAAACACCAACTATGGTTACATCGATAAGTTATTTAATATAAAATGTACAACATAATCTAATAATCAAATACTAATATTTAATAGAACCATACTATGACACGATTATATCGTAAACGTTCTCCCAAACGAAATGTACAGTTAACGTTATTGAATAAGAATACTGTTCGTGTAAAATTACACAAAGTGTCTAATGTCGATGCGACTATTATTAAAAAAGCTTGTCATGTTACAGATAAACGTAAAACGTTTGATATCTCCCTCGTCGATTTACGTTCATTGAAAGATGTTGTTAAAGATTTGACGTTGGAGGATATTCCTCCCCATGTTTGGAATGTGAAGAATCGTCATCGAACCAAGCAGTTTGACCACACCAAAATACCGGAGAAACTATGGTCGTCACTATTTCAGTATCAAAAAGAAGGCGTTTGTGCTGCGATTGATAATTTTGGAGCCCGTGTTTTGCTGGCGGATGATATGGGACTGGGTAAGACGAGACAAGCGCTCTCTTTTATTGGACATTGTTTACCTGCGCGTGTTCTTGTAATTTGTCCCTCGTATTTACGATACCATTGGACCCATGCATTAAAAGAATGGTTGGATATCGATGGCCAATTAGTAAAAAAAGGAAAAGAAACGCTGGAAGGTGATGCCTGTATTGTGTCGTATGACATGTTGCATGCGCTAAAAATTAAAACGGGTGTTTTTGACATAGTGGTTTGTGACGAATCACATTATGTGAAATCGCGCAAAACAAAACGTACAAAAGCGACGACACCATTAGTGCGTTCTGCTAAATTTGCAATGTTAATTACGGGCACACCTGCTTTAAACCGTCCTATAGAGTTGTTTGCCCAATTAAATATGTTGCGACCGTCCTATGTCAAAAATTACACAACATACGCAACACGTTATTGTAATGGCAAACAGACACCTTTTGGGTTCGATGACAGAGGTTCCAGTAATAGCCATGAACTGAATTGGATTTTGTGTCAAGGGTTTATGGTTAGACGACTCAAGCGTGACGTCCTGACACAATTACCACCCAAGACACGCCATACCGTCTGGTTAGAAATAAAAACTGATATCGAGGTAGAATCTGGTTTTCGCAAATGGAAAAAATTGAATGAAACGTTATACAAATTACCATCGGGTTCAGAACAACAGCGATTGCAAATGTTCGAGCGTCAAAAGGTGATTTCGGAATTGTTTGTGAATACGTCCAAAGCAAAATGCGATGCCATCGTCCGTTGGGTACTGGCTGCATTAGCAGAAGGTCGTTCTTTCATTTTTTTCGCATATCACAGGGTAATATTGGATGCTGTTGAGGAAGCAATATCGTCAACCGAGTACGGATACATGCGTATTGATGGTTCTACGCCCGCACATAAACGTCAGCAGAACGTAGAAACATTTCAAAATGACCCTACTATTAGAATCGCAATTTTATCTATTATGGCTGCTGGAACCGGTGTAACATTGACACGTGTCTCTGAATGCGTATTTGGGGAATTATACTGGGTTCCGGGTGTCATGATACAAGCGGAAGACCGTATTCACCGTATTTCACAAACGGAACGTTGTGATATTTATTATTTGTTAGGTACTGAGACACTGGATACCTACGTTCACCCAGCGCTGTGTAAAAAACTATCGACGCTGGATTCGCTGGTTGATAACCGTACCGATAGGACTTTTAAGGGCGCGACAACGACAAACGTTGCTGTAGAAGAAGAATCACTGTTGAAAGTTATATCAAAGTTATTTTAATATATTAATATATTTACATTTTTACTATAACTCGTCTTCCTCGTCGTCTTCCTCGTCGTCTTCCGAATCTTCCGAGTCCCCCGAGTCCTCCGATTGATACACATCTTTAATTATGGGATTAATGATACTTTCCAGTTCTTTTTGTTTGACGTCGTAGTCTTCCTTCTCAACTTCATGGTTATCGTCTAACCATTCCAGTGCTTCTTTGACTGCTTCTTCAATTGTTTCCCTCTCCTCTTCCGAAATTTTGTTTGCGACGCCTTTGTCCTCGTCTTCCAGCATATTTTTCAAATTATAACAGTATCCTTCAAGACTATTTCTACCGTCGATACGTTCTTTCATTTTGTTGTCTTCTTCTGCAAACTCCTCTGCTTCTTGAACCATCCGCTCAATTTCATCTTCAGAGAGTCGTCCCTTTTCTGCAGTGATTGTAATTTTATCAATTTTTCCGGATGCTTTATCCTCTGCTGACACTTGAAGGATACCATTGGCATCAATTTCAAATGTGACTTCAATTTGCGGTGTACCACGTGGTGCTGGTGGGAGACCTGTCAGTTCAAACTTACCCAAAATATGATTGTCCTTAGTCATAGTGCGTTCCCCTTCGAAGACTTGAATCATAACCGCTGGTTGATTATCTTGATAGGTAGAAAAAGTTTGAGATTTTTTTGTCGGGATGACCGAATTGCGTTGAATTAATTTCGTCATAACACCGCCAATTGTTTCAATACCCAGTGACAATGGCGTTACGTCTAACAGTAAGATATCTTTCGTGACATCCCCGCCTTCTCCTGACAGAATTCCCCCCTGAACCGTTGCGCCGTATGCTACAGCTTCGTCGGGATTAATGCCAGTGTTGGGGGTTTTACCGTTGAAAAAATCTTGTAGTAGAGTACGGACTTTGGGGATACGTGTCGAGCCACCAACCATAACCAACTCGTCTACTTCGTTTTTCTTGAGACCTGCGTCGTTGAGAACTGCCTTAACTGGTCCCAGAGTTTTTTTGAACAAATCATTGTTTAGTTCCTCAAACCGCGCACGTGTCAATGTTTCAGAGAAATCAATACCGTCCATTAATGCTTCGATTTCTGCGCGTGCTTGTGTTTGTGTTGACAAAGCGCGCTTGATTCGTTCGGATTCCCGTCGTAATTTTTGCAGAGCACGTTTGTCTTTAAGGATTGAGAGATTATGCTTTTTTTTGAATATTTTCATGAAATATTTCATGATGCGTTGGTCAAAATCTTCACCACCCAAATGGGTGTCACCATTGGTAGCTAAGACTTCAAATACACCGTTGTCAATCGTCAACAACGTGACATCAAATGTACCACCACCCAAGTCGAAAACCAAAATGTTCTTTTCACCACCCTTTTTATCAAGTCCATAAGCGATAGCGGCAGCAGTGGGTTCATTAATTATACGCTCTACATTCAGACCAGAAATGGTACCGGCGTCTTTAGTTGCTTGACGTTGAGCATCGTTGAAATAAGCGGGCACCGTCACGACAGCATTCTTTATTTCTTTGTCCAAAAACGACTCGGCTGTCGACCGCATCTTTTGTAAAATCATGGCAGAAACTTCTTCCGGTGCAAACTGTTTTTTCTCACCCTCCACAGTCACTTCGACATACGGCTTACCTTTCCGGTTCACCAGGTCAAAGGGAAACATTTTTTTATCATGTTGTACTGTTTTGTCTTTAAAATTGCGTCCAATCAACCGCTTAACATCAAAGACTGTATTTTCCGGATTGATAGTGGCTTGGTTTTTTGCAGCATCTCCTACAAGACGTTCTCCATCTGCCCATGAGACATAAGATGGTGTAATGCGATTGCCTTGGTCGTTAGCCACGATTTCGACCTGACCGTTGTGAAATACCCCAACACAAGAATATGTGGTTCCCAAATCAATTCCAATGGTGGTCGAAAGTGGTTCGTCGTCGTCATCTTGGGCAAATACAAGAGAAATGAGTAAAAACAATAGATATAACATGTTATTGTACACACTATTGGGTGGTTTATATATCAATTTCCTATTTTTTTTGGGATTCTGTGAAGAAACTGTGAAGAAAATTCTTGGAATAAAATTCTGTAAAGGTGACAGTCTATTTAACTATTACCCTATTTAACTATTCCAATTCATAAGAAATGGAAAAACCTGAGGAAAAATCGGAGGAGACGATGAAATCATGTTCGTTGTTTACTGATAAAAAATATCAATATGGTCCCTGTTGTGCTTATAAAGAACGGGAAATTGTAGAACGTGCCCCTAAAAGTGTTTTGACATATTATCCTGTCGGTAGTGGTAAGACATTAAGTGCTTTGCACGCTGCAAGGGTTTTTTTGGATTCAAATCCATCTGGTCGAGTTTTTGTATTCACAACGAAATCAAATATTGACACTTCGTGGTCCGACAATATACATAAATATAATGTCAATGAACAGCCGGAATGCGACTTGGGTCGAATACAAGTTCAAAATATTGATTGGTGGTTTTCCCAAAGTGTACTTCCACATTATAATCGGCTAATACGATTGATGTCCATAAAGAGCTCCAACCACAGAGCGGCCTATGTCGACATTCCTTGGTTGACGCTATTACGCGACGCAAAAAGAACTTTAAAAAAAAGCGAATGGTCTCCATTTAAAGACATTATTGATGAAAATAATCGGTCCTTTTTGGACGCATGTATCCCGTCCGAGCGTTATATGTTAATTGTGGACGAATGTCAACAGTATTTGAACTATACATCTCACCAACAATTGATTTCGAAGTTTTGTCAACATTCTTATTTTACAATTTTATTATCGGCGACTCCTCTCAACGATTCGGAACAAGAAGGTGGATTGTGTCGAATGTTACGTTCGCGTCAGTTGCACAATCGTATTTTATTTATACCGACACAGGACGATATGGTCGCGGTACATCATAGATATATCGGAGCGAAGATGTCAACAGATGAGACACGTGCATTTTTAACCACAAAAAAAGACGACGCCTATTTGACTAAAGGTCGTCAGTTGTGTAACACGACAACAAAATTCACCAAAATATTGAAATACATCGGTACCAAAACAGTGATTTATTCGTTTTTCCGTGAAAATGGTGTCGATGGGTTTTTCAAATTTCTGTCAAATACATTGGAATGCGTTGTACAATCCCAATATTCTTTGATTTTGGTGCTCAATGCTCGAAAAATTCATGTCCGAATTTTTTCGGACGCAAAAAAAGACATTCAGTGGTTTAACCGAACCTCTTCAAAAAATAAAATGTTACTTATTACATCAAAAGCTCAATTGGGAATTTCATTAGTGGGGGTACAATTCTTTCATATCATGGAACCACAATGGACATACACCGACGAAGCACAAGCTATCGGTCGTGTAACACGAATAGGGTCACATCAAGAAGGAGACACAGTAACAGTGTTCCATTGGGTGTCGACAGCCGGACGATATGAATCTTCTGATGAAATTGTGCGACATTCGATGGAACAGAAGAAACAACGAACAGATAATGTTCTAAAACAATATCAACAAAGGGGTGGAGAATACTTGCAATATCTTTTGAACAAATTTGGAATATACAGTATTTAATACAATATAACTAATCAAATGAATGATATTATATTATTGTTGTTGACAGCTTTATCCAGCTTGTTTTTTTCCTATCTCATTGTCACGTTTTTCAATATGGGGGGTGATTCTGATTCTTCTTTGGACCGGGATTTACAACAGGTTGTACTACAAATTGTGTCAAATGTGTTTAATACCATATTTATCCCTTTAATTGGTATATGGAATATCATCACCGATGTCTCTCTCTCCGTATTTGGTAATTTTAAATGGACAATTGCCTTTGGTTTCTTCACGGTCTGTACCTTGATGATGCATTATTATCATTATGAGATTCTTTCCATTTTGGACGATAGTTGGAAATGTTTTTTGATTCCTTTAATGAACAATATTATTGAACCCTTTCTCCAAATTACACGCGTTTTTTATGCGTTATTTATACCACTCGTGAATGGTTTTACTGTTATGCATGCGCAACTATTCAAAGCATGGTACATTACGTTTACAGCGTGTAGTCATATTAATATGTTTAAAATTTTTACAGAATTGGGGATGGCATTGGTGGAGATGACGGTCTCGTTCGGAAAATGGTTTGGTTGGGATGGTGCGTACTCCGAAACAAACAATATGTTTTACAATGATTTTAATATTGCCATCCCAGTCAACCATACAATGCAGGCGGTCTATGTTGGTAAACAGGTATTAACGTGCGCTTGTACGCGTTTCAGTGAAGTATTTGACGTCTTTTTTTTCGTAACACAAGAACCTCATATAGTTGCAGCAATTGATAATTTTTACCAGGTTGGAATACGGGTATTTCAATTGTTTTTCCAGACCTTATTCAACGAATTTCCGAATATCTACCGGGTATTGTTTAAATTGGAACGATTTATTATCGAGAGTGGCTTGGCTCTCGATTCTATTTTTTTTAATACAATTGGCAATGTCATTGGACTCTTTGATGATGAGTTCGAACTGAATCGATATCCGGAGGAATTTGTATTTACAATAATTGGTCAATTATTGTCGTCCGTTTTGCATTTTTCGGCCACCTTATTTGTGAATGGACCACTTCATTTGATGGCTTCCTATGATCCCAAATTAACGGCGATTAATCCAAAAGTATGGTCATTAGAACATTCCTTTGCTCTTCTCCATAAATCGACATATACAATCTCCGTGATTGGTCAATGGTTTGTGTACGTAGTCGAACAGATTGTGACTGGTAAACAGGATTTATCTGCGGTGTTTTCAAATAAAGACACACCATTGAAATTATCTTGTAATTGGGCACGCGATGTTGATAAACAAAGTTATGTAAATTTACCCTATACCACGGGATGTGTCATGTATAATTTCGGTATATTATCGGTCAACGCGGGAGCGATTATATATGGGTCGGTGGTGGAATTGCTGCTCAAATCAGTCTTTACTACGGGAGGACAAGACGTTTTTCGTACGTTACAACGGTGGGAAGGTCCAACCATTGCTCGTAAAAAGGTATTTACTTGTGAAGAACGAGAAGCAGCAACAGCTTTTGATTATACGACAAACCATTACAATAGTACTGGGTGGATTTGGACCCAAGACCGTGCAGTCTGTCAATGTGACGAACATTATGGGACGACATTAGATGAACACGTACCACAATACAACCCTTGGTGTGGTCAACCCTCTTTGAATCAAGATATCTTTGCCCCTTTGGATGCGTTAGTCATGCATGTGTCTCATGGTATTTTAGGTCCGGGTTTCGGTGATGCTTTCCCTTTTATCACACCAATACGTGAAATAGGAATTGACATTAGCGAGGTGGATATGGATACTACATTTGCATTACCAATTGCTTTACCTCCTATTACGAGAACAGCCATAGAAACCATGCGAATATTAACACGTGTCGTACTTTCGTTTGGAGACATTTTGACCGGTCATTTTTTTAATTATCCGGTTAATTGTGGCCACGGCTTAAATCATCTCCAATTAATTGCGAGATGGAACAGTACTTTTGGCACAAATGTTGACGGTACATCGCGAATACTACCAAATACTGAAGCTGAACTTCGCTGGGACCCCTGTGAACTTAACAGTTACAAATCCACAAACACAGATAAAGAAAGAACACCAGTCTGTTCAACGAATAACAACGTTGATACATGTATGTGTTCGTACATGTCACCATTAACACCAACATCAGCTTGTCAGTGCATTGCGCGTTATCCGGATATTGATATCACAGCATCATCACAACAAGTCGGAGACCTTATTGAACAACGATTTACATCACAAGATGTCGCTATTCATTGGTGTAATTCCATGATTATCGAATGGACTTTTCAAAATACGGCCGCTTTTGCAGATGCTCTCGATTACATTGTTTCACTCGGACCTATTAACCCGACTTGTGACGTGTCAGACAGAATTTTTAAGAATGACAATTTAAAAACGGACGTAGCAGACACCAGGAAAGAAAAATCCTCTGGATATTTAATTGCAACTACACCAACACTCAGTTTATCTGGGAATTTTAAAGGTGCCGACGAAAAAATGAACCATCTCGAAGATTTGTATTCGAATCGCGACACCGGATGTGGAATTCAAGTCGACGCTGATGGTCTAAAAAAATGGGTCTGTGGAGTAGCAACAGACGAATCTGTCACGTCTATGGACGCAGAATCGGCTCTCAAAGACGTAGGGTGTACAATATGGGGACGTAATGATTTCTTTTGTTCCGCTGGATTATATATTCGCAATTCTCGAAGATATTCATTAAATATTGCCCGTCAAATTGTGAACGATGGAATTTCAATTATCGCTGGTAATTTTGAGGACGTGAATCTAAAAACATTACCCAGATTATGTGATTACGAAAGACAACAGGGTGCGTTAGCATCGATGGTTGCCGGAATCATTCCAAATATTGGCGATGTAAAAAGGAAGATATTAGCGCGATATGTCAATATTGTCCTACAAATAAGCAATGTAAGGACACCGCGCATGTTATTGACAGTAGTTAACGTCGCGGTTCAACTTATTAAAGACTTTGTTACCAAATCAGAAGTAACGACGTCGAAAGTTGAAGAAGAATTTAAAAATGCTGTCAATATATTGGTGGAAGGATATGTTTATGATATTATCGAATTTTTCAAGGTCACTGGTGATTTATTAAATAGTATTGTCTTAGATTCCGGGAAAATATGTCTCGAAATTGCCGATATCATGTCCACGGTTAGAGACAATCTCAGTGAAGGATTGGTTGATTTAGTAGCAGAATTTGTCAAACTATTCTTGCAGATGTTCGCTGCGTTGGTAGACCCCAGTGATTCTCAAGCTTTGGATGGGTTTGTCGAAACTTTTTTCTCAGTTGTTAGTCAAGTCTTAGTACTTTTATCACAACAAGTCTGGCTTATCCTTGATAAAATTTACGATTTTTTTGGACCAGTCGGTACTTTTTTTAAAGTATTAACCAATACCGTTTGTGAGGCCATTAATACTGTCATGGGCATCCTGGAAGGGTTTTCATTTAACGCTTTTACATGGGAACCCATGACATGTGTCGCACCATCGTTAAGCCATGGTCATAATGTCAATCATACGGCCGGACGACTTGGTCGACATTTTTTAAGAGCAGAGGATGATAATCAACTTCCGAAAAGAATCGCAGAAACATTGGATTGGAGTGGTATTTCGGTCTGCGACCATTTTATGTCGGCTGCTGCCGATTATACCTATACAGAACTACGACCATTAGAAAGGGCAAAGTGGTTCGAATGCTTGGAATATAAATTAATCGGTGTCGAAATTGGCAAATTCTTGAATTCCAAAACATTTCCCACCGACATTGTTTATAATTGGAAACGGAAATACATAATGTTATACGATTTTGTTCGTGTCATTCGAATTATTTTGCCCTCGTTTTTTGACAAAAAAATGGATTGGGTTCAAATACGATTGCAACTCTATGAGGCTGGCGTTGACGCTGATTTATATATGAATATGTTTCAAAGTTCAACCATGTTGTTTCACACATTAGTGGCGGAATTACAACCGACTAAATTCGTTTCTTTTGTCTTGGAAAAATTTGACAGCGAATACGACAATAAAGACAATCCATCTTCTACTGCGAAAACATGGCGCTCTTTTTCGAAGCTACAATCTTCCTATCAATATGCACATGAAGAGTGGGTACAAAAAGATATGGCACAGAACATGTGGAAGGCAATTGATGCCGGATACGAGTCACAAAATCATTTGGTGATGTGGTGGAATACCATCGGTCACGAGACAGAAGCAACGCAAACACATACAGAACGCGTCCTCCATAATTTAAAACGAAATTGGAATAAGGGAACGTCCATTACAAAGTCACCACATCACCATTCAAGGCCATCTTGGTTAGGTGTACCGATTAAAGTAGGTATTCAACGATGTGCCGAAAGGGGTTCGCCGGGATGGTGTACAGAATGTGCTGTTCTTGATAATATTTTAGAAACGACAATGATACAAGGAAACGCTATGGCGTCTTTCTATGGTGATTATTTCCCAGATATTTTGAAAGAAACGCAGCTCTACTTCACAAATAAAGTCGGTGACGACTTCTTTCAAAAAAGATACACGAAATTGGGAAACAATCACGAACAACCCATGACTACCTCCACCACCGACACACGATGGCTTTATTACGTCAAAAACGATTGGGTCTATTTGGCCACAAATTTCACAACCTATCTCCTTAATACCTCTCTTAATTCCTCTCACAAAGAAAAATGGCTTCAACATGTTGATAAATTTCTCAATTCGTCGAGAAAATTTTTCACATATACCGATGATACATACGTACCCTTTTTCGGATACAGTTTATTTCACATATACGATTATTTGTTATTTTCATCCTGTGATTTACATGAATCAATCTTTGTCTCAACAACAATAGAAAACCGCGAAACAGTACAAGAAGCACGTTTAAACAGACTTGACAACGCATTATTAACCTGTTTACTTATCGCAATTGTCATCGCCACGAATACATCATGGTCCATCATACCACTTGTCTGGTTAGCAAACACAGTCGTCATTAGTGCCATCGTTATTTTTGTCTATCTATACATGGTCTATGGTTACATGTTATCATGTGCCCCACTCGTACCATACACATTGGTCGAAGACGTGTACGCGTGGTACGATACCAGACTCCAACCAGGCTGTTTTTACAAACTACTACCATACATGGCCATGACTGGAAATATGACAGACGATTTGTGCCAAACATGTTCCGCACCAGACGCCTGGACACAAGATAAAATGGATTCGAACGCACGAAACGTCATTCTAAATGCGTCGACGTGGAATGCGACGACACAAACGTCGGCGTTTAACGGGACATTCTATGACATAACATTAGGTCAACATCAACAATATATCAATTGTGCAGAATACGAAAGTAGTTCCGGTGAACAATTACTTGAAGATGTACTCTCGCTAAAAGAACTAATTGGTGAGTATGGGATATTCTGGACAAGTTTATTTTGGGTACGATGGACATTCCCAGAGATTGGGGTTTTCGCAATCAAAAACGGACTTGTAGCATTCGATTCAGCGCTTGGGAAACTTGCTTTAGAAGCATGGCAGGAAACACCGATTGATAACGTCTGGATAGATTGTTATTATGCTATGTGGTTAAACAACGTATTGACAGTCGTTGTTTTAGTGGTAGGGATATATATACTATTTAAAATGGTTATCGTTGGGTTTCAGACATTAATACAACTAACCATGTTGGTCGTATATATCTACACCAGTATAAGTTGGATGTCATTATCAGTCGAAAATAGCATTGTCATTGACGAGTAACATTTAAATAATAACTATTTAAACAAATAAAAATGGGTAGAATGTTCCCAATAGAGCAATTAAAAACTGGTGATATTATTTTATTTAATGAACATCCCTATAGTGGATGTATGGTTTGTATAGATTGGGCCATACGCTGTTGGACACACAGTGTATATTCACACGTTGGTTTAATCGTCGTCGACCCACCTTGGACAAAAAAAGGTACATATGTCTGGGACTCGTCCAGACATGTTCACAAAGACCCAGAAGATGACAAAATAAAATACGGAATTGCTCTCATTCCATTGCAAAATTACATCGATTATGACGGTGGACGGCAGAAATTATATAAAAGAAGTCCCCTCAATAAAGATGTCTACAAACGCTTTACAAACGACGCCCTCACAGAATTACACAATAAAGTATACGGATGTCACTACGATACTACCATCGGACATTGGTTAGCAGCAATGGTACATATATTGATACCAAGGTCAACCAAAACATTTTTCTGTTCCGCGTTTGTTAGTTATACATTAACACAATTAGGAATTCTGGACCAACAAACAGATTGGACAATCGTCTCGCCCGCAGACCTCAGCGAACACGGAACGTTGGATTGGGAATATAAATACGGACCAGATATATTAATTAGTGAACATTAATAACATCGGTCAGACCGAGATTCAGTTCGTAATTGTTTTTTATATTTTTGCACCACCGGTAACGTGTGAAGTCGACGTATAACCGTTGCAAAAGCAGCACGGACATTATCACTATTCTGGGCAGAAACCTCCTCATAACACATGTTGTGACCAACCGCCCAAGCCACAGCGTCTTCACGTGGTACAACTCGCTGTAAATCAGTTTTATTACCCAACAACAACGCAACAGATTGTTTAACGTTTCCAAATGAACGATAATCACGCATCCATTGGTCCAAACTGTTAAAGGATGTAATATTAGTCACATCGTAGACAAAAACAACAGCGTGTGCTCCACGGTATAACGAACTTGTAATCGATTGGAAACGTTCTTGGCCGGCTGTATCCCACAACACCAACTTTGTTTCGTCGTCAATATCTTTGTGTATAAATTCTATACCGAGCGTCTGTGGTACATTAGCATTGAATTTGTCATAGATATATCGATTTAACAGACAAGTCTTACCAGTACCAGAGTTACCCACTATTACAACCTTGAACATTTAAAAAAAAAGAGAGAACTTTAAATAGACAAATGGGCATACAATGCTGCATTGTAGACTCTGTTTTCTTTTAGACGTTTCGCCGAAACCCTTGCATGCTTAATATTACTGATGTCGGTAGTCATCTGGTTCACATCCTCATCTGTTTTGGTTGCACATGCAAACGCCTGCAAACTTCGAGTAAACGGTTTGTACTTTTTTTTTTCTTTAAGTTCCAATAATTGTACAAAAATCTCATAGCGACCAGAAGTTCGTTTTCGCTTTTTGTGCTGGTGGGATATTTCACTGATCAAACGGTCGAATCGAAACGAATGTGGTTGTCGACACATGGCACAAAGGGTTCCCGTATTCGAGACATACGTACACACACAATCAAAACAACCGATATGAGAGTCACCACACATAACAACAGGGTTCAACACCGAATCCAAACAAAAACAACATTTGAGTAAAGGTGTCATTAGAATAGAGAATTGAGTATAAATAAACTTTTTAGTTGAATAGATGGGATTTTCATGGTCCAAAACAAATAATCCACTAATAGAAAAATTACTAACAATAAACACGCAAATTATTATTAATACCGGAGATATTCTATTAGTACAAGCATCAGACATTGAGATTGTACTAAACATTAACATATGGCACAGTATAGGTATTGTACTCACACAGTCGCTCGTCTGGTACGAACAACAAATAATCACTTTCCAACAATTTCTGGAATTAGACAGGGATGTATACATAAGACAATTACATTGTCGACGTCCAATAGGATTTAATCGACGATTCGAACGGATTATGAAAATGGAAAACAATGTCATAAATACATTAATTAATATGGGGTTTGTAACAGATACCAATATTGTTGACATACAACCACATCACTATTCCTCAGACTACCCCTACAAACGTCTCCATCTACCCATGTATTCAGATAATATTTTGCTACAAACATGAAAACAAGGGTACATTTCGTAATTACGAGTTTGTCTCTACGTTTTTGTTTCAGTTTTCTCTTCTTCCTCTTCTTCCTTTTCTACATTGTCACTTGTTTTTTGAGTGGTATAATAAATACCAAGACCTGCTGTAATAATGAGTAAAATGATAACTTGTTTAGTATCGAACATATTTTATATATTTTATAATATATTTATACGGTTTATTTACAAACCCGTGAAAAAGACATGTTCACCCAACTTATCATAAACAAACTTAATTTAATTTATTATCAATTTCCAATAACCTTTTCATCAACAACTCACCGTCATTATCATAAATCGCATGGAAATTAAATTCGCTGGCGGATACTACGTAGTGAGTAATGTGAGTATGATCAGATGCACCCCATAATTCGATTGTACCATTCGAAATGGTACAATTTCCTATCGTTGACCCTACCGTTACAATACTATATAAATCCAGTGAGATACCAGATGTGATTAATAATAACAATATAAAAAACATAACTACCACGATACACCTCTTTATATACAACTATATTATATTGTGAATGATTTTAACAAATATATTATTGCAATCATTCAACATGAACAATTGCAATTGTTCAGTTTAGTCTCAAGTTGGTTAATTTTTTCTATTAAATTATATTTGGTGTTGTTGTACATAACAGACACATCAAAAGATTTCAAATTTAATACGGGTTTGGTTATACTATTAACCTGGCGGAGACTTTCCCATAACTTACTATTAAACATTTGTGTGTCCCTACTTAACTCGGCACTACAATCAGCACTAATTCGCCTTAAAAAACAGGTAGAGATTAGTACAATAAAAACAATAAACATTTATTTTTAAAATGTACTCTTATATACGTCAATATTACTTTTTTTTTCACCAATAATCCCCATCGTTACAGAATAATGTTATACCAATTGGAGAATTTGCCATGTTATACGTAACCGTATTGTTTTCTATGAAACAACTTCTTGAATCTGACTTATTATGGATTATGTTGAACGAGATGTTCTCAAATGTGGCACTACTATTGAAGTTACGTATTTGCCATGCAAAATCTCGACATTCAGATTCTGATATTACTGTCCGTTCATCTGTCCGTATATCTGAGATATTTACACAATTGGTCGTCTGATTGCCAAGTATCCAATCGTTAAGAGTTGTGGAATATCCTTCAAACACCTTCCGGATACCAGAGGTGGGGTCGTCCATAATGATGAAACTTTGATTCCAAGTTTGTGAACAGTTTCCACGCCAATAACATTGAGAGCAATTTGATTGACCTTCAGCCCCAAAAGTACCTAAAGGACAAGATTTACACGTGTACTCAATCGATTCCGCCTGAAACTTGCCGGTCTCGCAATCTTTGCAAACCGCCGTTGAGTTCACCGCGTATTTACCCGCAGCACACGTTTTGCACGTGGCAGGGGCCAATGCGTTTTCTTCTTGGTACTTGCCATTCGTGCAATTGGTACAAGCAGTTAATATCGAATTGAACTTTGTTCCAGCAGTACAAAATTTACAATTGTATTCGGTAGCTTCAGCCAATTCTTGAAACTTGCCATCTTCGCAATTCTTGCAATTCACCGATGCGTTCACCGCGTATTTACCCGCAGCACACGTTTTGCACAGAGCAGTGGCCAGTGCATTTTCTTCTTGGTACTTGCCATTTACGCAATCAATACAAGCCAACGCTTTGGTATTGAACTTTGTTCCAGCAGCACAGAATTTACACGTGTACTCAATCGATTCCGCCAACTCTTGAAACTTGCCGGTCTCGCAACCTTTGC
>Ga0115007_10000225_pt1 | contig 36591 bp, 34 predicted proteins | sample ArcOceMetagenome_2_FD_87166 | JGI IMG/M metagenome (GOLD analysis project Ga0115007, IMG submission 87166) | Marine eukaryotic phytoplankton communities from Arctic Ocean - Arctic Ocean ARC135M Metagenome | ecosystem: Environmental > Aquatic > Marine > Oceanic | place: Arctic Ocean | collected...
GTAATCAATGATGAGAAAACAATAGAAGTTTCTCCTGGATCTACATTATTAAATACACTCGCAAATTATAATATTTTTATACCCTCAGCCTGTGGTGGCGGTGGTACTTGCGCTATGTGTAAGTGCAAAGTTTTAAAAGGTGGCGGAGAAATATTAGCCACCGAAACTTCGCATATCAATAGAAAAGAAGCTAAAGATTTTGTTAGACTAGCTTGTCAAGTCAAAGTCAGGGAATCTATGGAAATACACGTCCCAGAAGAAATTTTTTCCATTAAGCAGTTTACAGGAACAGTTTCGTCAAATGATAATGTAGCTACCTTTATTAAATACTTAAGATTTGATATTGATCATGGAGAAATATTAAAATTCAAAGCCGGTGGTTACGTACAAATATCTGTACCTGCTAAAGTTTATGACTTCAAAGATTTTGATATTCCTGAAGAATATAGAGGCGATTGGGATAAATTTAATCTATGGAAGTATAAATGTAACGTTGATGAACCTATATTTAGAGCCTATTCCATGGCAAACCATCCTGCCGAAGGTAACAAAGTCGCTCTAACAATACGTATAGCGACACCACCTCCAAGAACTCCAGATGTTAATCCTGGTCAATGTTCGAGTTACGTTTTCAGTTTAAATAAAGGTGATAAAATAAACTTTTCAGGGCCATATGGAGAGTTTTTTATTAAAGATACATCTCGTGAAATGATGTATGTCGGAGGAGGCGCAGGAATGGCTCCAATGAGAAGCCACCTTTTCCATTTGTTCCACACGTTAAAAACTCCAAGAAAAGTTAACTTTTTCTATGGCGCTAGATCATTACGTGAAAGTTTCTTTAATGATGAATTCTATGATATTGAAAAGTCATTTGAAAACTTTAAATATCATATTGCGCTCTCAGAACCTTTACCAGAAGATAATTGGACAGGACCTGTTGGTTTCATTCATAATGTAGCGTATAAATTTTTAGATACCCATGAAGACCCAACAGAAGTTGAATACTACTTATGTGGCCCTCCTATGATGATTGATGCCGTCATAAATATGCTTATCAACTTAGGTGTTGAAGAAGAGATGATTGCATATGATAAATTCTAAAAACAAGCTAAATTACATATATTTTGTTTTTTTTTACTGTTAAGTTTTTTAATATTTAATAAAAACAACACTGTATTTTTTAAAAATATCTATTGTCCTAGGATAATAGATAAAAGTCATTACACCATGGGGACCACTTACTCCCTAAGATTCGTAAATACTAGAATCAATATGCACGATCAGTCTAATGAATTACTACTATATAATATTAATGTAGAATTGCTGAGCATAAACCAAGTTATGTCTACCTATAAAAACAATAGTTCCATCTCACTTATTAACAAATCAAGAAATACAGATTATCTTTTATCAAAAAATAACCTGCATTTTATACATTATATTTCAATAAAGCCTAAATTTATAGATAAATGTATCTTTAGCATAAATGTAAATCATTTAGTTAGTGAATGGGGATTTAATTGCAAGACTTTAAAGATGCATACTCCCAAAATACAAAATTTATCAAACATCCTTATAAAAGATGCATTTTTCCTAAATAGTAATAATAATAAACATTTGATCAATAAATTTTTTCACAAAATATCGTATACGCTCTCTGCAAGTGCGAAAGGCTACGCAGTCGACCAAATATATAAAATATCAAGAATGTCAGGCTCATCTAATTTATTAGTAGAAATTGGAGGAGAGATAAAAAGCTCAGGATTAAACTCTTTCCACAGGCTATGGTCATTAGGTTTGTTAGAACCGCATAAACAAAATCTCTTTAGTCAATATATAAAACTATTGAATATATATAACACATCTATGGCAAGTAGTGGGACATATCTAAATAATGTCTACTATAAACACGTTAAGTATACCCACATAATAAATATCAATAACGGGATGAGTATAAATAGTAAAATAAAAAGTATTAGCGTCTTGTTCCCATCCTGTATGATATCAGACATATTTGGTACAGTATTAATTTCTAGCAATATAAAAAAACAAAACGTCCTAAAGAACACCCATAATAATTTATTTATTTCATTTTATTTAAATTTAAACAATCATATGGATTATTTTGTTAGAGAAATACTATAAGCAACTGCATATTCCACCGGTTTTGTCGCATTTTTTAATTGATATTTCGCGGTTCAGAATTATATTTATTCCCAAACATGATACAGATAAACACATTATTGCAAATGTAATGACTAACAACATGATTTAAACCCTTCTATGTAAAATTATTGCCAAAAAGTATTAATATTTATTTTAGTAAATGATTTTATCCTAGATAGCAATATAAAAATAGTATATCCCATTTCTTCTGAGACTGAATAGCTTATAGAATATTTGTTACATGCTTTTGTTTCAATTAATATTTCATCGTGGATCGTGTTTATTATAAATGCGTGACAATTATTAATGTATATTTTCTCGTACAGATTAAACATAGATGTTTTTATGATTTCCGCTGCAGTCGTTTGTATAGATACATTTTTTGATATATTAAATATAGATTCTTGAGAGCTATAGCTAAATAAAAAATATCTCATAAAACAACTTTGTAAGTTCTTGTTAGTGCCACCTCTTTGAGTTTGTTTTATCATATAATTGTTGATGTCAGAGTATTTTATCAAGAATTTTTCAATAATATTTTTTGCTAATTTTTTGCTGACATTTATGTTCTTTGCGAGTGTAGAGAAATTCATCCCATATATTATAGCAAAAATAATTATTTTTATCTTTGATCTTAGAGTATTGTTAAATATTTGAGTGGCGTTCTTTTTAAAGAAATTTGTAGCAATATGGGTGTGAAAATCTATTCTGAGCAAATCTTTTGATAATTCTTTATCCTGTGCTACATGGGCAGCTATTCTTAATTCATAGGAAGAAAAATCACCCCCTATTAAAATATATTTTATATTAGTTTGAATACATTTTCTTAGAACGTGAGTCTTATTTATGCCTTGGATATTTGGATTTAAACAAGAAATCCTTCCGGTGATTGTATTACTATAAAAAAAATATCCATGAATCTTTGAATGCTTTATATTGTATATTAATTGTTTTTTGCAGTTATTTATTAAATTTATTAAAAATCTGCTTTTTAAAAATTTATCTATTAGATAATGGCGATTAATTACAATGTAATGTTGTACTCTTGAGTTTATTAAAATACTCCATGCCATAACAACCCTAATGTTAAAAATGTTAAATTTAATACCCCGGTAGAAAATATGACTTAATATTTTACTTTGGATATTCTCACTTTTAACCAAGCAAAACAAATTTTTATTATAAATATTCATAAAGTTTCGGTTGTAATAAATGAAAATTCTTTTAGATATAAAGGATAAATTTTTAATTGTTAAAGTTTTAAACTTAAATATAGATATATTAAATATATGTTTCTTTTTTTGAATAAAAAAACATGTTTTTAGGCATACTGGATTCAATATACTCAAATTAATTCTATTAATTAGATATTTCTGCTCTAGAAGAGCGTCAATAAATATAAATCGATTTAATCTATTTTTTTGCCAATGATTAAGCATTATAAATTTTTTACGGTTGATAGGGATTTTAATAATTGTATATAATAACCCGTTAGATATATACAAGTAAGGAAACTTTCCTTTAATTGTTAAGCATAATAAGAACTTAGAAGTCTTAAGTAAATTAAATATATGGACATATTGCTTTGTAAACATATTAGCCTTAAAACACTTGCAAAAAGAATCTATAGAATGTTAATCTAAAAATATATATTTCAATAATAAAAAAGAGGGAGAAATGGCAAGATATAGAGGACCAAGATTAAGAATTATAAGAAGACTAGGAGAAAACTTACCCGGTTTAATGTGTATCGATGAAAAGAAGATTGAGAAACAACACCCACCGGGTGAGCATGGAAAAAATAAACGTAATAAGGTATCGGATTACCAGTTACATTTAAAAGAAAAGCAAAAATTAAGGTATCACTATGGTGTTTTAGAGAAACAACTTCGTCGATATTCTAAAAGTGCGTTTAGTAGCAAAGATAATACTGAAATAGTGCTCTTATCATTACTAGAGAGGCGATTTGATAATGTAGTTTACAGATCAGGCTTCTTTAGAAGTATTAAAGCCGCCCGTCAGGCCGTTAATCATGGACATCTGTTGCTGAATAATAAAAAAAATGATATTCCATCATGCATATTAAATATCAACGATGTCGTTTCATTTAAAGCAGATTCTAAAATTGCTCGATCTATAGTTGAATCAAACCAGACGCATCACAATATATTTACACCGAGTTATCTAAATATTGATAACAAGCTCAAAATGATAAAAGTTGTCGCTGAGCCTTTGCGAAAAGACGTACCAATAAATATAAATGGGCAACTTGTAGTTGAGTATTATTCCGGGCGCTAAATATTAGATATTTTCTTTAATTGATTACAGTCAGAATTTTTAATTAAAGAAAGGAATCTGTGTATAGGTACGTAATAAAGTAGCAACACAGAACTAACTTTATTTGTTAAGCTTTTCGTATAAACTAAAAAGTAGTCTGTGCAAAAATTTTATTACCTATACAAATAAAAAGTTTGCCACTACTTGCATTTAATATCAGTGAGCGCAATACTAAAAAAACTACTGTTTTCTAGATACAATATATTAAGCTAAAACTTGAAATATTAGAGTATGTTAATAAAGTTAAAATCATAAGTATACATGAATACAAACTAAGTTGCTATAGAATATAGATACTTCTTATTCAACAAGTAAAGGTTTTAAAACAATGAATATTATTTTATCAGTATCGATTACCTCATCGATAATAGCTATCGTGTTTAGTTATATGAGCTTTTTGTATATAAAAAGTTTCTCTTCAGGTTCACCAGAGATGAAACACATTGCAACCTTAATCCATTCAGGTGCAAAAACATTCCTACATAGAGAATACAAAATAATAGCAATTTTCACTTTTGTCATATCAATAATGCTAATGCTTGTTAATATAGGAGATGATTACTTCTTCTTACAGTCTATTGCGTTTATTGCAGGTTCAATAGCTTCAGGATTAACAGGGTACTTCGGTATGAGCATCGCTACTCAAGCTAATGTTAAAACGACAGAATGCGCAAAACAAGGACTTCGTCCAGCATTAACGTTAGCATTTATGGGTGGGAGTGTAATGGGAATGAGTGTAGTCGGTATATCCCTCTTGTTTCTGAGCTTATTATTTATAACGATGTTTTATATAACGGGCTCAATGAATTCGACTTTACATATATTGACTGGATTTTCGATGGGAGCATCGCTAATAGCACTATTTTCTAGAGTAGGAGGGGGTATATTTACGAAGGCCGCGGACATTAGTGCGGATCTTGTCGGTAAAATTGAGACAGGAATTCCTGAGGATGATCCAAGAAACCCGGCTGTTATAGCTGACAATGTCGGGGATAACGTAGGTGATGTCGCAGGAATGGGAGCAGATTTGTGTGAATCTTATGTGGGTGTTATTATTTCTACAATGATTATAGGATCTACAATCGAATGCTCTCATTTAACTTCAGATACATACATTTTTGTAACATTACCTCTATTGCTTGCAGCAACAGGAATAATTACATCCGTTTTAGGTATTTTATTCATAAAATATAGCAAAGATGAAGATCCACAAAGAGTATTGAACAACGGTTCTAATATTTCAGTGATATTTATGTTAATTAGCGCTTGCCTTATAATTACCTATATATTGCCTCAAGAATTTATCTATTCTAATAATGGAAAGATATTCTCAAATACTGGTATTTGTATTGCTATAATATCGGGAGTTTTAACAGGTGTTGGCATTGGATTATCTACAGAATATTATTGTTCAAAAAATAAAGCTCCTGTAAATAGTATTGTAAATGCTAGTTCAACAGGACATGCAACAAATATTATCGCAGGTATAGGGCTGGGAATGCGTTCTACATTCTGTCCTATATTATTAATTTCTTTAACGATTATTTGTTCGAATCATTTTGCAGGCATTTATGGGATTGCTTTATCGGCACTAGGTATGCTGTCCACTGTAGGTCTACAACTTGCAATTGATGCCTATGGACCTATCGCTGATAACGCAGGCGGGATTGCTGTTATGGCAAATATGGATGATTCTGTAAGAAAGATAACTGATCAACTTGATGCTGTAGGAAATACTACAGCTGCTATAGGAAAAGGATTCGCTATAGGTTCAGCAGCATTGACAGCTTTCGCTCTTTTCAATGCTTATCAAAGTAAAGTGTATACACTATCGAGTGATACGTTTATGATCATCGATATTAGCAAACCTCATGTTGTTTCTGGAATGTTCTTAGGAGGAATGTTACCCTTTTTATTTTCATCATTAACGATTGATGCCGTAAGAGAATCTGCAACAACGATTATTGAGGAGATTAGATTGCAATTTCGTGATAATCCTGAAATATTGAGCGGAAAAATGTCTCCCGACTATCATAAATGTATAGATATATCGACAATAGCAGCACTGAAAGGGATGGTAAAACCAGGATTATTAGCAGTTTTATTCCCCATTTTAGGAGGACTAATTGATAAATCGGGATTATTTCTGGCGGGATTGTTAATAGGTTCGACAGTTACTGGAGTACTATTAGCGATTTTCATGTCAAATTCAGGTGGTGCTTGGGATAATGCAAAAAAGCAAATTGAAGAGCAGATGCAAGACAAAAAAAATGATTCTGATGCCAAGAGTCAACATGCTGCATCTGTAACAGGAGATACCGTGGGAGATCCATTTAAAGATACAGCGGGTCCATCTATCAATATTTTAATTAAATTGATGAGCATGGTAGCTCTTCTAAACGTTCCAATGATGATAAAATATGGGTCTTCTTTATTTATTTAATTTTATATTATCATTAACTTGGGAGTACTGTAATGACAAAAGCTGATTTAATAAAATTAATACACATAGAGCATAAAAGTTTAACTAAAAAAATGATATCTAGTGTCATAGATGCAATGTTTAGTATTATAGAAAAAAACATTTATTCTGAAAATAAATTTTCATATCCTGGATTCGGAACATTCGTGGTAAGGACCAGAAAAGCCAGAGTAGGTAGAAACCCACGAAACGGCGATGAAATATACATCAAAGCTTCTAAAACAGTAGGTTTTAAACCTTCTAAATTATTTAAAGAAAAGATTCAGGATTAATTGATCCCAACAGGACTCGAACCTGTGACCTTCTCCGTGTAAAGGAGATACTCTACCAATTGAGTTATAGGATCTTGTTGCATAACTATATACTAACATAATATTTAAAATAATCAAGCCAACATGAGAATAGATGTTCACAAATCTTAAAAAACAGTATGTATGAAAACATTAAAATTTGCAATTACAATCTTATTTCTCTACTTAATCAAACTCTATAAGATAATAAGTTTTATTCTTAACAAAGATAAATTATGTCTTTTTAAGCCGACATGTTCTGTTTTTTTATATGTCTGTTTAATAAGATTTAATTTAAAAAACAGTATTTCTTTGGGCGTCTCCAGGTTATTGATTTGTAATTCATATTTATCTATAAATAATATTTATTACAATATCGATATACATAGGAACTCACTTATCTAAGATTATTTTATAAGAACAAAATAGATTTTTTTTGGTATCCTATTATATAAATTTCATTACTAGTCTTTCTTGATATACTAGACTTTTCTATTATTATCTTGTTAAACATCTTCTTATATTTCTGTACAATTAAGTTTTTATATTGATTCGAAAGGATTTTAGTAACACAAATTCCATCTTTTTTTAATAACAAAGCCGAGTATTTAAAAATTGAATTCGATAAGATATAATTATTGTGTGCGTCGATAATCTTGATTCCAGTTGTATTCGTTAGCACATCACTTACGATAATATCAAAATTGAAAGGATGTTTTTCTATTTTCTTGTAAAGTTGGCTTATTTTCAAATTCAATACATTGTGTTTAAGAAAAAACATATTTTTTTTACTAATTAAGTGTATTGGAATTTGATCTATTCCAACAAGTATATTTTCATTGGCAATAATTTTTTTCGTGTATTGCAGCCAGGATCCTGGTGCTGCGCCTAAATCTAAAATATTGTCATTTCTTTTTATAAGATTATATTTCTTGTTCAGGAATGCTAATTTAAACATAGATCTAGTTATGTATTGAAATTTTGTGGCTTCTTCAAAGCATTTATTATTTAAAAGATAATTATTTTTCATTTAAGCTGGCACGTTAATTGTTTCAATAACTACTATTAATAATGATATCATTATTAAAATAATCAAAAAAAAAAAAATTGTATAGCTAAACTAATAAGGGTGTTCATTTTTCATCAAAACTCAGTATAAAAATATATCTGTATTTCGACTTTATAAAGTAGTGACAAATGAAACGAAAGATTTAGACACGGAAACTGTCTCTTTGAAACTATTATAATAATTAATGAAGTATTTATGAATGTTATCCATTTTGAAAGCTAAACTATTGGATATTTTTATCAAAATGTATAATTCTTAAATTTTTGTGGTCTTGATTTATTAAACTTTTTTTAATATATCATTCTCAATATATTATAATAAATGTTTTTAGAAACATTTAAATAATTGAGAAAAACAGTTGAAATTTAATATATTATACAAACTTAATTTTTGTCAGGAGAAGCATTATGGTGAAAAAAAATGAGACGAAAATAGATGAAAATTTTAATGATATTGAAAAACTACCTATACTCCCTCTTAGAAATAGCATATTCTTTCCAGGAGCTGTTATGCCTATTGCAGTTGGGCGGACTAAGACTATGCAGCTAATAGAGGACCATTTCTGCTTCACCTCACAAAAAAATGAAGAGGAAGATAATAGTCTAGAGTCAGCTGGTTTTATTGGTATAGTTACGCAAAAATCTGCTGAAATAGATGAACCAACTTTAGACGATATCTTTCACATAGGCTCTATTGCACGCATGATAAAACTGTCACGTGGCAGCAAAGGTTTTAATATTGTGGTAGAAGGTCTTAAAAGGTTTCAAATCGTTGAATTAGTTCAAGAAAGCCCGTTTTTTGTAGCTAAAATAAAAACGCTGGATGATAATAATACAAAAAGCGTCGAAATAGAAGCTTTATACTTAAATCTTAAAGGAATGGCTAGAGACGTCATAGATTTATTGCCTGAGATTCCTCTTATGGCAAAACAGTTAATTGATTCAATATCCTTTCCAGGTCAATTAGCAGATATGATAGCAGCTAATTTAGACGCAACTATACAGGAAAAGCAAAAGATACTTGAGGCTATAGATATTCAAAATAGACTTACAATGGTTCTTAAACTTTTAAATAAACAACGAGAAGTTTTAAAGCTGTCAAATAAGATACATACCCAAGTCAAAGGTGAAATGAGCAGAAGTCATCGAGAATATTTCTTAAGACAACAATTAAAAGCTATAAAAGAGGAGCTTGGAGAGAAAGACGATGATGACAACAGTTTTGATGAATTAGAAAAAAAAATTGCTGCCACAAAAGTATCTGAAGATGCTAGAAAAGCACTAATAAAAGAATTTAAAAGATTAAAACAAATGCAACCTCACCAGGCGGAATATATTGTATCTAAAACTTATATTGATTGGATATTAGAACTACCATGGAATAATACTACTAAAGAAGTAATAGACATAAAAGAGGCTCACAAACAGCTCAATTCTGATCACTATGGGTTGGATAAAGTTAAAAGAAGAATAATAGAATTCCTCGCTGTAAGAAAACTGAAACCTGATGTGAACAGTCCTATACTATGCCTAGTCGGTCCTCCGGGAGTAGGGAAAACGTCTCTTGGTAAATCTATTGCAAAAACCTTGAAGAGAGCTTTTCATAGAATGTCTCTTGGTGGAGTGAGAGACGAAGCTGAAATAAGAGGACACCGACGCACCTATATTGGAGCTTTACCAGGAAGAATTATTCAGGGATTAAAAAAATCAGGTACGGATAATCCTGTTTTTTTGTTAGATGAAATAGATAAACTCGGAAATGATTTTAGGGGTGACCCAGCGTCTGCACTTCTCGAAGTATTAGACCCAGAGCAGAACCATTCATTTAGTGACCACTACCTAGAGATTAGCTTTGACATTTCTAAAGTATTATTCATAGCAACAGCAAATCAAATGAATACAATACCTGCGCCTTTAATAGATCGCATGGAAGTATTAGATATTTCAGGTTATACATACCTTGAAAAAACACATATTGCAAAAAAATATTTAATCCCTAAGCAACTTAAGGCGCATGGTATCGCTGATCAGAAAGTATCATTTACAGATCAAGCGATCCTAAAAATTGCAATCGATTATACTAGAGAAGCTGGAGTAAGAAATTTAGAAAGAGAAATCGCTGCGATATGTAGATACATAGCAACAGACATAGTTGAGCATCCAACAAAATTAAATAGCTTTGTAGTAAAAAAGAATTCTCTCAAAAAATTTTTAGGGACGAAAAAATTTCATAATGAACTATTTGAGAGAGGCAACATAGCTGGAGTCGCTACAGGATTAGCCTGGACAGCAGCAGGTGGAGAACTCCTATTTATAGAGTCTACAAAAATGAGTGGAAAGGGTTCAATTGTTCTCACAGGTCAGTTAGGAAAAGTTATGAAAGAGTCGGTTCAGACGGCGTTAAGCTGGATCAAAAGCCAAGCCTCTAACTTTAATATATCAAGTGATATATATAAAAATAATGATATTCATATACACTTTCCATCTGCGTCTATCCCGAAAGATGGTCCATCTGCAGGTGTTACAATAGTGACAGTCTTGCTATCACTGTTAACAGGAATTTCCGTTGAAAGTAATATTGCGATGACAGGTGAAATTACCTTGAAAGGCTTTGTGCTACCTGTTGGCGGAGTTAAAGAGAAAGTTTTAGCCGCTCATAGAGGAGGCTTAACAACAGTAATACTTCCTTATGGAAACAAAAATGATTTAAGTGATATACCCGGTTACGTAAAAAGCAAAATAAATTTTATCTTTGTACGTAGAATTGAAGAAGTACTGAAGGCTTCAATTATTATAAAATAACATAAAATACAAAAGGCTCGAAGAATGTCTAATGGGTTTAATAGAGTAACTATTATGGGATATCTAGGACACGATCCAGAAATTCGCCATACTAAATCTAACATAGCTGTTACAACTTTAAATATAGGAGTTTCTGAAAACCAGAAGGTTGGTGACGACTGGGTTCCTCATTCAAATTGGTTTACTGTAGTCTGTCTAGGAAAAACGGCTGAAAATATTGGAAAGTTTGTAAAAAAAGGTAGTCTGTTGCTTGTGGATGGAAAACTTCAAAATCGTTTGTGGGAAGATAAAGAAGGAAAGAAACATCTAATTACAGAGATTGTAACTCGTCAAGTTGTATTTTTACCCACATATTCGAATAAGGTGACTACATCTAAAGATGAAAATCACCTAGATGCAACTGATTCTGCTAAACATAACGATACAAATGAAAATGATATACCATTCTAAATTGTTTATTTACAAACTGCTATAATATAAATGTTTATAAAAGTTACCATAAAAAAGCAATAGAAATATTAAAACGGGAATAATAGAGTCCATACGATCCATTATCCCCCCGTGACCAGGTAGTATTTCACTCATATTCTTAATGCCTTGTGATCTTTTAAATACGCTAATGGTAAGATCACCCAATAAGCTTAATATACAGCATGGGAAAGATATTAATAAAATATTTATAATACTTGTATCTTGTAATACTAGAAAATTCGAATACCCTGATAAATACTTGATTGATACGGCAATTACCAATGTTAAAAAACACCCGATGATAAAACCTTCGTAGGTTTTATTAGGACTAATTAACTTTGACAACTTTCGCTTACCGTATTTTTTTCCTCCAATATAGCTAAAAAAATCCGTACTAATAGAGATTAATGTAGACATTGAGATAATCGATACAAGCGCATATATATTTTCGATTTCCCATGCGTTTCCAATACATAATATTAAGTAATTCCAATATAAAAGCATACATATATAAATTAATTCATTTAGTTTATACTTTTCTATCGTGCAATCCGTAGTTCTTGCTCTAGCAAATGACAATGGATAAACTATAAATAACGGAAGATATAAATAGTTAGAACTTATATAAAGATTATAAATAAAAATGGCGTTCATTTTTACTATGATTGTAATTGATATAATAGCAAGAGTTATTTTTTTTTCGGCAATATTTATAATTTCAAATATTGAAGATGTAATACACAGATTTAAAAATGATATATATATTAGTATATTTTGCTTAATAAATACTACTAACAATATAAAAGCCAAAATTGTAATTCCACGAAGATTTATATTTTTATTTAACACAAGCGTCCCTTTTAATAATACCATATTTTCTATTACAAAATGAAAATGATTTTAATAGATTTGTTAAAATTTCCCTTGAATAATCGGGCCAGAGCTTATTTAAAAAAAATAACTCTGCATAAGAGGCCTGCCATAACAAAAAATTAGAGAGTCTTGATTGATTACCAAATCTAATTATTACATCAGTTTCAGAGAATTTCTTTGTAGATATATAAAAATGATTAAAATCTACTTCATTAATGTTAGGTATATTAATACAAAAATAATCTAAAAATTTTTTCTTCATGCCATTTATAATATCATTTCTTCCGCCATACGATAATGCTAAGATTGTAATCATTTTTTTAATTATATTATAACTATGATAGGTGGTAACATTTTTAATATTTAGCGGAATATTTGTCATTTGACCAATAATATAAAACTTTATTGATTTTTTTTTCATATCCTTTGAAAATTTAATCATAAAATAGTATAACATTGCAAATATATTTTTAACTTCCATCAGATGTCTCCCCCAATTTTCATGCGAAAATGTATATAAAGTAACATTTTGTAAATCTATATTGAAACAGTGTTCTATTAAAAAAAATGATTTTTTCCCTCCAATATAATGACCTAGGAATCTTTTTAGGTGTGTTTTTTCTGACCATGTACCATTTCCGTCCATAATAATTGATATACTTTTAGGAAATTTTTCTTTATAGATTTGTGTAAACATTGTAAAAACTCTAAATATTAATAGTTATATATAAAAACTAAATTCATTTATAGGAGACATACATTGAATATAGCATTTTTTGGATCATCTTATTTTTCGTATCAAATATTAATATATATAAATCTCTTTTGTTGTAAAAGCAATATTAAGTTATCTGCTATAGTTACAAAAAAATATAATAAAAATATTGCGTATATACATAATTTTTTAAATGTACCTTTATTTACTCCTTTGAATCTTAATCCTTTTAGAAAAGATTTTAAAATTATTTCAAGAGAGTTGAAAAAACTGAGTATCAATTTATATGTTGTAGCAGATTATGGTATACATATTTCTAATATATTTATAAAAAATAATAGTTCAAAAATGATCTGTTTTCATCCATCATTATTACCCTACCTGAAAGGTTCTTCTCCGATATTAACATCAATTATAAAAAATAATTATTATTCAGGTGTCACCGTATTTAATTTGAATGATCAAACAGATAAAGGAAAAATTATTTATCAACAAGATTTTCCCACTAAAAATATCGTTAGCTATATTTACCTTAAACGTAGGCTAAATTTTATTGCTGAAAAAATATTATTTTTTATTTTGCCTTTCATCATAAAAGACAAAATAAATTCTCTCTTACAAAATAAAAATATATCTACATATTCATATTTAATTCAAAAGAAGTGGATTAATTTAAATCTCAAAAAAGAAGCCGAATATATATTAAATGCTCTAAGATCTTTTCAAATATGGTCAAAAATATCAATTCCAATATATAATTCAGACATAAAAATTCACGCAATTAATATATGTAAATCATCATTATTCCAAAAATCTAATAAAAACATATCAAATTACATACTCAGAGTAAAAAAAGACTCTATTATAATATCTACGAATAAACATTTTTTAGAAATTAGTTCATTTCAATATAAAATAAGATAAAACTATTTAGAGAAAAATGGTGGAGTTTGAATTTGAGCCTCACATAGTAGACCCCTTATTTTCACATTTACTTTGTCTACTCCATTAGGGTCGATTCCATCCAAATACCCTAACGCTATTGGATGTTTAAGATAAGGGCTAAATACCCCTGAAGAAATAGATCCTATTTTCTTGTCGTTCATATATATTATATCGTTCGTTCGAGCTATTCTACGCCCATTTATCTTTAGTCCAACAAATTTTTTAGTTACCATTTTGTTATTTTTATAAAATAAAAGCTTATCTTTCCCGACAAACGATTCTTTTTTGTTAAATTTAAGGGTCCATTCTAAATTCGCCTCTATTGGATTAACATCTTCATGTATATCTTGCCCATGTAAACAGTATCCAGCTTCAACTCTTAAGCTATCACGTGCAGAAAGACCACATAATGTAAGTGGTATTTGTTTTTTTATTTCTTCGATTCGGTTTAGTAATATCTGAATATTTTTCTTATTAATAAAAATTTCAAAACCATTTTCACCGGTGTAGCCAGTTCGAGCAACGATGGATTGACATGTTGAATTAGGTAAAACTTTATTAGCAAAGTAAAACTTTTTTATTTTAAAGCCATTATCATTATAAATACCTGACATAAACTTTTGAGCAAAAGGCCCTTGAATTGCGACTTGAGCCCAGTCATCACTTTCGTTAGAAATATCTAATAGCTCAAAGTTATATTTTTTTTGTTGCTTAAGAATCCAGGAAAACTTCTTACTAATATTGACAGCATTTATACACAGAAAAGCTTCTTGACTTGATATTCTGTAACAAATAACATCGTCAATTATTCCTCCAAGATCATTTAACATCATACAATATACAGCTTGAAAATTTTTAACTTTATCCAAGTTACATGTAAGAAGAGTATTTAAAAAAGTCAATGCATTAGCTCCTTTTACTCTAATTTCTCCCATATGACTTACATCGAATAAACCCACATTATTTCTGACAGCTAAATGTTCATTATTTGCCCCGGAGTAATATAATGGAAGTGCCCATCCATGAAAATCTATAATTTTTGCACTATTTTCTTGATGAAAGCTAAATAAAGGTGTTTTTTTCATATAATCCTCTTCTATGGTAAAAAATCTATTGGTAGACTCACTAATATGGCTGCGTAATGCCTAGAATAATTATATCTATTAAATTCCAAAGGAAGACAAACTTTTTTTTGCTTCCACTAAAAACTGAAATCTCCGGTAACCGCATGAAACTCGCTTTAATTTTTTTTAGCCTCTCAGATAGACTTGTTATAAAAAGTGTATGTAGGTTTCAAATATTTTTTTTTAATATTGAAGGACTTTATAAAATGAGTTAATACCACTCAGTATAGTGTAATGTATTTTCCCGGAGTGGCGGCATAAATCAGATTCAAAATATATAACTAACATATGAGTTACTTTCACCTGATTGCGGAATCATGTTTTAACAAGAAATCACTTTACATTTTACATAGATAAATTTTTAATATTTTCGATATTCTTAAGCAAAACAATCTTCGGATCCTTGAATGAGGTGGTATTAACGAATTTCAAAAAAAAAATTTCCTAATGCGTTATAAAATACCACCTTAATAAAGTCAGAAATAGTTTTTCAAGTAACTTATTAAGATTTAAAAAACTATTTTTTAATTAATTAAGATAATCTTGTTGTAATAAACTGATATTATAAAAAACCATCGATACAGTAAGTGCGCCCATACCTCCTGGCACCGGCGTTATTCTAGAGATATCTTCTATAACTGATTTAATATCAACATCTCCGACGATGCGATTATTTTTAATACAGTTAATACCAATGTCCAATATGATAACATTTTTTTTAATATACCGTTTATCAACTGATCTTGGATCGCCAATGGCTACTATAAGAATATCAGCCTTTTTAGTGAGTGCGATTATATTTTTTGTATAGGCATGGGTTGAGACGACTGTAGCTTTTCTATTAACTAACATATGAAGCAAGGGTTTTCCTACAATATTGCTTTTACCCATTACAACAATATTTTTTAACGCAATAGATATCCTTTCTTCTTTAAATAAATACATACACCCTAACGGCGTGCAAGGTAATATTCCCTTGAGATCCAGCATTGATAATCCCAGATGTCTTGGATTCACACCGTCGACATCCTTAGCGAAATTTATTAAGGCAAACATTCTTTTTTCAGAAATTTCTAGTGGAATTGGAGTTTGTATTATTATTCCATGTATAAATTCTTGTCTATTTAAAATTTTCAACAATGTTTTTAGAGCAATCTCTGATAACTCTCTTTTTAACTTGTAATGTGTGATTGAGATACCTAAATGGCCCCCAAATTTTCTTTTATTTCTCACATATATGCGTTGCGAATCATTATATCCGATAGATATTACACATAAGTTTAACGTTTTCTTGTGGAGAATTTTTCTTACATTAATGTGATTTAGGATTATAAAATGTGTTTTGTGAGATAGTTTTTTGACATTAATTATGGATAGATCATTCTTCATTTTTAAACCTATCAATTTCTAGTTTAGATAAAAATTAAAATCTTATTTTGACGGAGCAACCGGGATTCGAACCCGGGATGAAAAAAAAATCATACACGATTAGCAGTCGTGCGCCTTAAGCCACTCGGCCATTGCTCCTTTGATATTATTTTTATCTTAAAGCATTTTTTATTATTTTAATACTTTGTTCTGATATATTATTAACTTCTTTTTCTGAAACAGTCAATATGTCTTTTATGTAATTTTTATTTTTTACAATTTTTTTATATTTGGATTGTATTGGAACAACGGTTTTCAAGATAACTGAAATGACAACCTTCTTTAAATAAATATAACCTCTGATCAGAATATCTCTTTTTATATACTCTAAGGTCAGATTAGATAATGACATTAAAATACTACATAAATTTTTAATCCCACTTGGCAAATCATGAGTATCTTCATTATCTATATTACCAGTAACAGCAGACATTACACTAGAGGTTATTTTATGTGGGCTATCTAATAAGTTTATCATATGATGTTTTTGATAAGCGCTACTTTTGCTCATTTTATTTTCAGGGTTATTTAAACCCATGACTCGCGCCCCTACATTAGAAACTAATGAATTAGGGATTTTAAAAACGTGCCTAAACTTATTATTAAACTTAGTCGCGATACTTTTAGTAAATTCTATATGCTGACGCTGATCATCGCCTACTGGAACTAGATCTGAGTTATAAAGTAATATATCAGATGCCATCAATATTGGATAATTAATTAAGCCTGAAGAAGCGTATTTTTTCTCACTCTTGGACTTATATTGTGTCATTCTATTCAACCATCCTATTGGGGTGGAACAGCCAAGTATCCATGCTAAATCAGTATGATATCTAGCATTGGATTGGATAAAAACTTTGGTCTTTAAAGGATCTATGCCACACGCTAAGTACAATGCCACTGTCGACATAATGTAATTTAAAAGTTTTGTATTGCTTGTATATATCGTAGTCAGCGCATGTAAATCTACTATGCAAAATATTGATTCATATTCATTTTCGTATTTTATCCACTGTTTAATTGCACCAATATAATTTCCTAAATGTATACAACCATTTGGTTGTATGGCCGAGAATAATCGCTTCATATTTTACTTTATATAATATTAATTTATATATTTTTATTAAATTTAAAAAATATCTTTTTATTAAATATAATTACTTATTATAATATTACAAATTACTGTTATTTGAAAACCAATTAGTTATAAATTTAATAAAACATGTTAGGATAATAATTATGGTAGAAGAAACGTTTCTGATAAATGAAAAAAAAGATATTGAAAGAATTGTTAACAATATTTTTATTAAAGATTTCAATAAAACCATTGGTGATTTAGGATATCTAGATATTCAAGAAAGCCCGAATAAAGATATCGAACTGAACATAAGTTTTCCATCACATTCATTATATTCTTACCAAAGCTTAGTACATGATATCGAGAAAAAATTACGCATCTACAACAGTAAGATTAAATTCAATATAAATATCAATGTAAACGTATTGCCAATGTCTCGTTATGGAATAATAAAAAAAAAGAACGTTTTCAATATCAAAAATATTATATTAGTTGCTTCTGGAAAAGGAGGAGTCGGAAAAAGTGTCATATCAAGCTCGATAGCATTTAATTTGGGGCGAGCCGGAAGCAAGGTAGGTTTGTTAGATGCGGATATATATGGCCCTTCGGTACCTACAATTTGGAATATAGACCCATCACTAGAAAAAATTTCTGGGACTGAAACCAATAAGCTACTGCCATTCGAAAAATATAACGTTAAGCTTATGAGCATAGGATTTTTCTCTAATAAAAATGACGCTATGATACTACGGGGTCCAATGATTACATCGGCTATTAATCAAATGGTTACAGATGTAGTGTGGGGTGAATTAGATTACTTAATTGTGGATCTACCACCAGGAACAGGAGATATCCAAATAAGCTTAATGCAGAAATTTCCTATTTCGGCAAGTATTATCGTAACCACTATGCAAAATATAGCATTTGCTGATGTCTTAAGAGCAAAAAATATGCTAGAAAAGATGAATATTCCGATTATTGGATGCATAGCAAATATGAGTTACTTCGAATGTTATTCTTGTGAAACAAAGCACAAAATTTTTTCAACTTCCGAAGGTGAAAATCTTTTAAAATCTTTGAACATAGAAATTTTGGGATTTATTCCGTTAAGCACATCTATTGGTCATTCTCTGGACATAGGGAAGATCTCAAATCTATCTGAGAATAATGACTTAAATAATAAGATACAATCAATAACTTTTACTATTGTGGCAAAAATAGCTAAAGAAGCTGAAAAAACCAAGAGTATATTGTATAACCAACTTCCGATAATATAATAAATTTTTTTTTTGTTTAAACAATAAAATTTGTTTAAACAAAATATTTTAAACTCATCTCAAAATATTAATAAAATACCTACTACCATTTCGAGCTATCATAAAACGTATTAGGGAACCTTTTTTTATACCTAATATAAGTTTTTTTAGTTGAAGACACGATACAATTTTAATATCTTTTACTATAATAATTGTATCATTATTCATAAATCCATTTGAATTTGGTATTTTATCCAACATAATTTTGATTCGAGTGTCCCGTTTTGTATACAATTTTAAAATGCTAAGGCCAAGTGCATCAATCATAAAAGAATTTTTGTGTTCTATATTATCCGAGAAATAATCCCAAGTAAATTGTAACTTTAAAATTTTTCTATTTCTAAGAATACTAATTTCAACTGGTATCATAAATCTTTTATGAAACATCTTTAAGTATAAATCAAGATTATTCTTTACTAGCATTCCATTATAAAGAATAATTATATCACCTTTCTTAAGTTTATAGATATCAGCAGAAGTACCTAAAAATATTTTATTTATTAATGCGCCATAAGCAAATTTAAGCCCTATCATTTTAGAGAATATATTATTTACAGAGCTAATTTTAGTTCCAATTTCATTGTCCTTATTAATGTATCCAGCAAGACGAGTAAAATTAACTTTTACTTGATTTACTGGAATTGCAAAACCAATACCTTGTCCCATAGAACTAATAGCATTTGCAACACCAATAACTTCACCCGATATATTTATTAACGGACATCCAGAGTTTCCAGGATTAAGTTGCACATTGAGTTGAATTAGTTCACATCCGCTACTTTTCTTAGATAGTTTTATTCCTGATCGCTTACATGATGCTATGTTTCCGAGAGATGAAGATATTTCTAAACCTAAGGGATTACCTACACAAATTATTTTATCCCCGTCATTTAAATGTAGAGAATTACCAAAAGGAAGGCACGGCCAGTTTTTACGATAACATTTTATTCTGATAAGAGCGATATCACTAATTTTATCTTCACCAATAACATAAGCTCTGTATCTTTTTGGAGAATTTCCAATAGTTACATCTATAGAAGATATTTTGTTTACAACGTGTTGGTTTGTTATAGCTATTCCCAAAGGGTGTATAATAAATCCAGATGCTTGACTCCTTTGGGACAATGGTATGAAAGATTTATTTTTTATATAAAATTTTTTAAAGTTTATCAAATAAAAAATATTGTTCCAAAGAATACTGTTTTGAGAATATACAGGTTTAAAACTTTTATTACCCTTAAACTGTGTATGTACAACTAAAATTGAAGGTATTGTTCTATTAATTATCATAGGAGTAGAATCAATATTTGAATTGTTTCTCCATATATTCGGAGATAATTCTGTCCATAAATGTTTTTTGTACTGTGTGTGTAAGGTTAGATGTGCAGTTCTTGGATCCCAAAAGGATTTATCCGAATAGACAGAACTGTTTAATGTAAATACCAACAAATTAATCGTATAAAATATAATTAATTTGTATTTCATGTGGAAGCTCTCCAGGTAAATATATTATAGTTAATAGGCTAATACTTATATTGTTATTGTATTATTTTTTGATTAAAATAAAACCAATATAAGCTATTAATATTTATAGTATTATCGATAGGATAAAAATCATTTATGTATGGACAACATTTATTTAACATACTAATTATATTTTTAAGTATAATTAGTATAAGGCATGTGTACATATACTCGTTCTGTAAAAATATAGCTCAAGTTGAATTATATCATGCTCTTTTTGTGCGTATGTATAATTCTTTCAGCGAGGTTACAACAAAAAAAAAATTTTTAAAAATATATATTTTCCAGTATCTAACAAGAAAAATTGGCTGGCCCATAAAAGATATTTTATCTGGAAGCTCTTGTTTATGCTATATTATTTAATCCTATGTTATATTACATATATTACAAGTCCGCTGCTGTTTTTTAAATTTCTTCTGATAAGCAATCAACTTCTTATAATGTCTCTTGTTGATATTTATCTTAAGTCTATTCCTTCATTAATTTGTATAAATTTTCTCTTTTACTCGTTAGTTGTACCTGTATTCGAACACTTAGAATACTTGGGTTCATACTTTGATTTGAACTTTCACTTTATAATTGTAAGTTCTTTTCTGATGTTCATAAAAAATATAAAACTGTTTTTATATACATTCACTTTAATCAATATTCCAAATATTATAATAAGTCTGGTGTTATACCTCCCTATAAGAAAAGATTTTTTTTTAGGATTTGGTTTAGGTGATATACTCGTATTATCATCAATTTGTGTTTACTTTAATTATAGATACTTATTACTAATATTACTGATTAGTATATATACGGCCCTTTGCTATTGCGCTATCAATCAAATATGTCAATCCTATATACAAATTTTAATATTTAGTTATAATAACTATTTACTATTCTATAAAAACTTTATTATACCTTTTATACCTTTTATATTTATAGGGTATTGCTTCACAAGTTTATTTTATTATTTAAATAATTTTATAATATCTTAACATTATTAATAAATGATATGGAGCATCGATATGTTTTATTCCACGTCAGATTTTTCCAGAGGGATATATATTTTATATAATAATGAACCTCACGAAATTATTGAGTACTCTTACCACAAGCCTGGAAAAGGTGCGTCTATAGTAAGAACGAAATTAAAAAATCTTATTACAAAATCATCTTTATCTAGAACCTTTAGATCTGGCGAAAAGCTTGAACGTGCAGATTTATACGAAAAGACTGTTCAATTTACATATAAAGATGGAAAATCATTTTTTTTTATTGATACAGAAAATTTTGAAGAATTTTCCCTATCATATAAAAAAGTAGGGGATAACCATAAATTCCTCAGTGAAAATATGGAAATGAAAATGCAATTTTTTAATGAGGCCGCGTTAAATATAGAGCTTCCAAATCATATTTCTTTGAAAGTAACAGAAAGCCATTCAATCAAAGCAGGAAATACAGTCGGCCATGCGAACAAAGAAGTGTTGCTGGAAACAGGATTTGTATGTATTGTTCCAATATTTATAAAAACTGGTGATATAATTAAAATCGATACTAGAACATCACTTTATATTAGTAAAGAAAATCAAAAACATTAATGTTTTTAAAATGTTTAAATAGGGAAAAAAATAATGTATGCTATATTGGAATTAAATTCTAAGCAATTTATAGTTAGCAAGGGAGATAAAATACTTGTTGATTTTATCAAAAATAAACAATCTGATGATACAATAACTTATCATTCAATATTGGCAATTATTAATGATAAAATAAATATTTTTGGAAATCCGTATGTTCCTGATTCGTTTGTAAAGATTACTATCAACAAACCTCTTCTCAAGGGAAAAAAAATTCGGGTTTTTAAGAAGAAACGTAGAAAAGGTTATCATAAGACGATCGGACATAGACAGAAATATACGCAAATTGAAGTGTCTGAAATTTTTTATAAATAAAGGAAATCAATATGGCTCATAAGAAAGGTCAAGGATCTACTAAAAATGGACGTGATTCAAACCCAAAATATCTTGGACTAAAGAAGTCTGATGGTCAGTCTGTGTTACCTGGAAATATACTTGTTCGTCAAAGAGGTACTAAGATTTTACCTGGTGTTAATGTTGGTTGTGGAAGGGATCACACCCTTTTTGCGCTGACAAGAGGCCACGCGTTATATAGGAAAACTCATAAGAAAAGAACCATCGTCGATGTAATGAATGATCGGAATGTAAAGTAAACGCGCTTGGCACGATTTGAACGTGCGACCTATAGATTCGTAGTCTATTGCTCTATCCAACTAAGCTACAAGCGCATAATATGGAGCTAAGCGGAATCGAACCGCTGACCTCTTGAATGCCATTCAAATGCTCTACCAGATGAGCTATAGCCCCATAACTTAAAAAAACTTTACTTTTTTCTATTTATATTATATACGACAAATAGTAAAAATAAAAATATTTAAATTTTTATATTTACACTTTGGAAGGATGGCCGAGCGGTTTATGGCGCATGACTAGAAATTATGTATAATATTTTTGTTATCGAGGGTTCAAATCCCTCTCCTTCCGTCACTTACCACAAATAACTACGATTAAATTCTTATCCTTTTCCAGCAGCGAAGACAGTTTTAATATTGTAGAATTTTGACGGCCCAATTTGTGGAGCTTTCTTTTTGTTCCTTGTACTACAACTAAAATCATGATTAAGTTCTTTTATATTGACACGAGGTTTCTTATAATATTTCATGGATGGTGCTTGAAGTAATATACCCGCTTTAAATAAAGCTCTTAACTTACCGTCTATTAAAGATAGAAATATGTCCAAATCGCTATCTGTATTCAATTGAACTTCGACCCATTTTAGCGGGCCCTTTTTCGTAGCGATTTTGTATAATACACGAGATCTCGGATCTAGCTTTACATCATGATCCAGACAATCGCTAATGCGATCGCCAATCCCTATTAATCCCATCAAAGGATTTTGAGCAAGGTATATTCCACATATTGTTATCTCTCCAATACAAAATCTGGGAGCCCAGCCTGAAGAAGGACCATACCAATACATCTCGGGGGATAATTTTCTATTTAGCAGCTCATTTAATATATTACGATATTTAACAAAACGTTCTCCCAAAAATTTCTCCAACATGACTTCAGTGGGTATGAAATCTTTATTTTTAAGTGAGCTTTTTACCATATTTGTTAACCCTTATTATTTTAAAAACATTGTAATATTTGAATACATCTGTTATATCAGTGAATAACTTCTTATTGCAATGCATATAAAGTAATAGATTTATTGATACTTTGTGGGAATAAAGAAAATTACCTGTAAACATAAAATATCTTTCTAAATTGAATGTAAATATTGGTATAAAAATCTTGAAAATAAAAACTATGGAGATAAAATATGTCATCAAAAGTATTAGGTTTAAATGAACTGATATTAAAACTACAAGATGAAGGCATTGCCAAAGCGAATGAAGAGTCACAAAAAATTATTGATAATGCTAACAAAACAGCCAATAAAATAATAACTGATGCAGAAGAAAAAGCGGCTGCTCAGGTAGATTCTTTTGAGAAGACACGCATGCGTCAAAGACAAGAACTTGATGATGAAATGACTATGGCCGCAAGAGATTTTATGCTAAACTTTTCTAACAATATTCAAAGTTTCATCATAAGACCTCATGTTAAAAAGGATATTGAAGAAGTAATTTTAGACACAAAGTTCTTAAAAAACTGTCTAAAGGGCATTTTCCAAGAAGTTTTGATCAAAGAAGAAAGTGATATTCTTGTTATTTTAAATGAAAAAACCAAAAATGAAATGATTGAATTTTTTGGCGGCAAAATGTTTAAAAATATGTCGGCCAAGGGGAAAATTAATTTTGCCTTTACTGATAAATTCACTGGGTTCCAAATAATTAAAAGAGATGAAAAACTTATATGGGATTTCACATTAGACACTCTTGCTCAAGAAATTGGGAAATTGGTAGAGCCTAATCTTTTAAAATATTTTATCCAAAAAAATATCTAAATATTAAATATGTATACTCTCTTTATTTAAGGTAAGTAAAATGCTAATTTATTTGATTACTAGTCTTCCTAAATTATATATTGGAGAAAAGCCCAAGATTTCTAAGGAACAATTAATTAAACGCGTATACGAATGTTTGCCCAAAAACTCTTTATCTGATTTTAATCTACTAGTTCAAATAGATAAAGAAATTGAAAAAAGTAGGCTGCAGTCTTCAACATCTCCAATGGGGGCAAAAGACACCAGTGAACGCATGGATAACTCATCTATGAGAGAACTTTTTGTTAAGATATATGAAAAGACTCAAAGTAATTTCTTAAAGCTTTGGGTAAAATATTCTTTGAACATCGATGATGTTTTAGTCGGCTTACTTTGCAAAAGATATAAACTCTCGAAACAAGATGCTTTAAAAAAGTTTTCTAATAAATTTGATTCTACTTACAAAATTATTATAAAGAATTACGAGAGTTCAAATTTGGGATTGTCTAATCGATTTTCGTGGTTTAATAAATTAAATGAATTAATTCAGTTAAACGACCTAGAAAACACAGAAAAATCTATTGATTTGATAAAGCTTCAAATAATAGATTACATAAAACCATATGAACTCTTTCATATGGACATGTTACTTGCTTACTATTTAGAGTTATCAATATTAGAAAGGCAATTAAGTTTTAACGCCACTTCGGGTGAAAAAATGTTACGTAAAATGTTAGATTCTATCACTATTTGAGGTTTTTAATGAATACAGGGAAAGTTGTACAAGTTAATGGAAATATGGTTACCGTACAAACGAGTGGCGCTATAAAAATGAATGAAATTGGTTATATCACAGTTGCAAATAAGGATATTTCCACAAAACTAAAATCAGAAGTTATTAGGATAAAAGGTAATCAATGTGATATGCAAGTATTTGAAGATACCAGAGGTATACTTGTAGGTAATAATGTTGATTTCACTTCCGAGTTGCTCTCAATTGACCTTGGTCCTGGTTTATTAAACAATGTGTATGATGGTCTTGGAAATCCTCTTGAGAAATTAGCTGAACAATCTGGTGTGTTTCTTCAACGTGGCCTTTATCTCTCGAGTATACATGAACAAGAGTGGGATTTTGCTCCTGTCGCAAAAAACGGAGATTTATTAAAACGAGGACAAACTTTGGGAATAGTGAAAGAAGGTGATTTCGATCATCACATCATGGTACCATTCGGTATTGTCGACACTATCCGGGTTGAAAATATATCATCTAAAGGGCGTTATAAGACTTCAGATACTATTGCTCAGATTAAAAACACTCGAACTAGTGAAGTCATAGACGTAAATATGGTACAATCATGGGGTGTTAAAAAAGCAATTAATTTCTACGATGAAAAGTTAGCCCCAAGCACACCATTAGCAACACGTATGAGAATAGTTGACGTTATGTTCCCTATTGCTGAAGGCGGGACAGCGTGTATTCCAGGGCCATTTGGATCTGGGAAAACTGTTTTCCAACAAGCCGTATCAAAGTATGGAGATGCAGATATTGTTATAGTTGCAGCTTGTGGTGAAAGAGCCGGAGAAGTTGTTGAGACTCTTAGAGAATTTCCTGATATAATTGATCCGAAGACTGGAAAATCTCTCATGGAAAGAACTATTATCATATGTAACACTTCATCGATGCCTGTAGCTGCGAGAGAAGCATCTGTATATACTGCTGTAACAATGGGTGAGTATTACAGACATATGGGATTAAAAGTTCTAATACTAGCTGATTCAACAAGTAGATGGGCTCAAGCTCTGAGAGAAATGAGTGGGCGCTTGGAAGAGATTCCGGGTGAAGAAGCATTTCCAGCATATTTATCATCTTTAATTGCAGGTTTCTATGAAAGAGCTGGATTAGTTGTTATTGATGATCCAAATCTTGGAAAAAGATCTGGCTCTATAACACTCATCGGAACTGTTTCGCCAGCTGGTGGAAACTTTGAAGAGCCAGTTACTCAGTCTACATTAGCAGTTGTGGGATGTTTTTGGGGCTTAACATATGCTAGATCATATGCAAAAAGATTTCCAGCTATTTCACCTGTTGATTCATGGTCAAAATACATGGAGACAATGAAAACGAAATTAGATGATATGTATTATCCCGGATTTGTAGAAAACTCTAAGGAACTATTAAAATACTATCTAAAAGGTCAAATTATTGGTGATCAAATGAAAGTAGTTGGAGAAGAAGATTTATCTTTAGTAGATTATATACATTTTCAAAAATCTGAGTTCTTTGATGCTGCAATACTTCAACAAAATTCATTCGATGCTGTTGATGCTGGGCCATCCCTTGAAAGAACGACTCAAGCCTTACAACTAAGTTACAAAATAATACATAATGATTTTTCTTTTACGAAAAAAGATGAAGTCAGAAGCTCTATTGCAAAAATAACATCTTTATTCAGAGATCTTAATATAACGAGTGAAAATACACCTGAATTTACAAAAATTTATAATAGCATACTTCAACTATTAAAGAATTAATGGAGTGATCATTTTATGAGAAAAATTTATTATCGTATTGAAGAAATTGCTGGCCCTGTTATCAAAATAAATGCAGATAATATTGCGTATGGAGAGTTAGCTAAAATATATCTAAGCGACGGAACATTAACCTATGGACAAGTTATACGTCTACAAGGTTCGTTAGTGTCCTTACAAGTCTTTGCTGGTTCCAAAGGAGTCCGAACTGACGATAAAGTAGAGTTCTTGTCAAAACAAGTAACTCTTTTATTTGACAATGAAAAGTTATTGGGTCGTATCTTCAATGGTGTTGGTGAACCTATTGATGGCAAAGCATCATTAGATAATGAGACAGCTATTGAAATAGGAGGACCGTCCTTTAACCCTGCAAAAAGAATTATCCCATCAAATATGATTGAAACGGGGATACCAATGATAGATATGTTTAATAGCCTAGTTGAAAGCCAAAAACTACCTATTTTTAGTATTGCCGGCGAGCCCTATAATCAATTACTTGCCCGAATAGCATTGCAAGCCAGTGCAGAAGTAATTATTTTTGGAGGTATGGGGCTGAAATATGATGATTATCTATTCTTCAAAGAAGAGCTGAAACAAAATAAACAAAAGACGATAATGTTTATTCATACTGCTTCAGACCCTATCGTAGAATGTATTATGGTTTCTGATATGTCCCTAGCAGCTGCTGAAAAATACGCTGTCCAAGGAAAAAGAGTACTAGTCCTATTAACTGATATGACAGCTTTTGCCAACGCAATGAAAGAAGTTGCGATTGCAATGGATCAAATACCTTCAAACAGGGGATATCCCGGAGATTTGTATTCACAATTAGCATCTCGTTATGAAAAAGCGGTTGATATCAGTGGAGCAGGCTCTATTACTATACTAGCTGTTACTACAATGCCAGGAGACGATGTCACTCATCCGGTTCCTGATAATACAGGCTATATTACAGAAGGACAATTTTATCTGAAAAACGGTGTCGTTGACCCCTTTGGATCTTTATCTAGATTAAAACAATTGGTAAATTCAAAAACAAGAGATGACCACGCTTCTTTAATGAATGCTATGATCAAAATTTATGATTCCTGTAAAAAAGTTCGTCAGCAACAATCTATGGGTTTCGAAATATCTAGCTTTGATAGTAAAATCATAGCTTATGGATCAGACTTCGAGGAACAAATGATGGATTTAACTGTTAATTTAACATTAATAGAGCAATTAAATCTAGGCTGGAAATTATTATCTAAGCACTTTGAACCAGAAGAAACATCGCTTCCTAGCAAACTGATAAAGAAATATTGGGAGAACTAATTCTAATTAAGGTCGTATCAAAATGGGTAAAACATATAAATTAAATAAATCAGAGCTCACACGGATGAAACAAGAAGAAAAAATTTATCTGCAATTTCTTCCAGTATTAAAACTGAAACAAGAGCAATTACAAATTGAGCAAATACGTACGAGAAAGGAATATTTACTATTGGAAGATGATTACAATAACCTAATCGCAAAATCTTTAAAATATTCTCGTTTTCTGCCGGACAGATCTAATCCATATAATTTGGAGCAACTTTTGACTCCTGATAAAATATCTATTATTAAAAAAAGCGTTGCAGGTGTTTATATTCCAGTGCTCGAACATGTCAGCTTTAAAGGCTGGGCAATTAATTTTTTTGATGCACCATGCTGGCTTGCTATGGTGAGTGATGATCTTAAATCACTCGTGATAAAAAATATTAAAATACAAATTATAAAAAAGCAATACGAGTTAATTAGTAAAGAGTTAAAAAAAGCTACTCAAAAAGTTAATTTATTTGAAAAAGTGTTGATTCCCGAAACGAAATCTGCAATTAAAAGAATTAATATTGTGCTTGGAGACGAACAAGTTGCAGCTGTGGGGAGAGCAAAAACTGCCAAAAATAAAACTGCAGGTGTCATGTAAAGGAGAGCTTAAGTGTCTGTTGTCCCAATGAAAAAAATTACATTAGTTGCATCTATAAGCGATATGAATAAAATATTAACAAATATCCAAAAATCTGGCGTGGTGCATCTAACTCCAGTTGAAAGCAAGAGTCAAAATGAACAACTCTTGAGAGAAGCACGTAAGAAAAAATTATTTAATATAAATACTTCGCTAAAACAACTTCAAAAAGCAGAGTCTTTTATTAAAGGTTCGATAAATAAGCATAAAAATTCAGTATCCACCTCCATAGCGGAAAAGAGTATTTATGAAAATGCGAAGGTATTCAATGAACTAATGGATACTAGAGAAGAGTATGTGAAAAAACTTGCGGACTATCATCAAAAGATAGAAAAAATAAAATCGTGGGGTGGCTTCGATCCGAAACAGCTTGATTTAGTTTCTAAAAAGATAAATTCTAAAGTAATATTATGTGTTATGGATATTAAAAAATGGAATGCATTTGATAAATCAAATATTTTTTTTGAAATATTAAAAGAAGACTCAAATAAACTGCACTTATTGGTAATCCATAATAGGGAAAATATCGATCTCGACCCACAAAATTTTGAATCTGATAGTGTCGACAGCTTAGAATTAAAAACTGTAGATATTGAAAAAGATATTTCAAGTATTGATCAGAAACTTTTAATGTATTTACCCTTGGAAGAGCAAATATCTCAAGAAATTTTGTCATTGCAAAAAAATCATGAGATCGTTCTAGCAGAAACATGTTTGTACCAAGAAAGTGATATATTTGGATTAGAGGGATATATTCCATCTGAGAGAGAAGATTATTTACTGAATACACTAGATATATTCGCTAAAACTGCAGTCATACAAATTTCAACACCGCAAGTATCTGAAAATGTTCCAGTGCTTTTAGATAATAATAGGCTATCAAAAAGTTTCGAATTTATATTAAATTCCTTTTCTGGATTATCGTATCACGAGAAAGATGTAACGTCCATTGTGGGATTCCTATTTATGTTTTTTGGATCGCTCTGTCTTATGGATGCAGGATACGGTTTATTTATGATTGCTGTAGGATATTTACTTTCAAGGTACAATTTTGAGGATGCGGGCTTGGTTTGCATATCAACAGGTGTAGTGGCAGCTATAATCGGAGGACTTAACGGTCAGGTTTTCGGTTTTTTTGTCGGTCAGGATATTTTTAAAGATTCTCAACCTATATTCCCATTAGCAACAGAGCCTATCGTTTGCTTTTATTTTTCATTAAAAGTTGGATTGATAGCTATGCTTGGAGCATACGGAACAGCTATATGGCAGAGCGGTATTAAAACCGAGGCTTCCGGCGGCTTTACATTGGCATTGGGCGCCTTGTCTTATTTGGTTCTTGGAAGTGCAACGCTTTTCTCGGCATTTATTGTCGCAGCGGTTATATTATGGTTGATGTATCCGATAGTACTTTTTGATGCTAAAATTCCGAATGTCCTGTGGACATTATATTCTGGAGTTACAGGATTATTGCAAGACATTTTAAGTCACATGCGTCTTTTTGGTATTTCATTATCAGGAGCTATTTTAGCTGTTGTTATTAATGAAGTTAGTTGTGTATTTCCTTTGTATATAAAATTACCATTTTGTTTTTTTGGACATCTTTTTGTTTTCGCGCTAGCTTTGCTATCATTATATATTCACACCAATAGGTTGATATTTCTTGAATTTGGTAGTAAATGTATAAGCGGAGGACAATACTACTATTTACCTCTAGGTAGGAGTTAATATTATGAAAAAAAATTTTTTTATATTTCTAAGCATTTTATCATTACCTCTATGTGCAGACAGTACCCATGAAACACTCGCTTCTGTAGATTTCTCTATATTATTGTTAGTTTTGATGTCATTTGTATTAATAAGTGTAGGAATGTTAAGTTCCGCGTACGCATTAACAATATCCTTGACAGCTTACGCTGCATGCGAAGAGAAAAATAGACAAGCCGCCTTTATACCAGCTGTTATGCCAGGATCACAAGGGTTATACTCTTTTGCGATAACGTTTATGATGATACAAGCACTAGAGACAAAGCCTTTGCAAGTGGTACTTGCTGGTATTCTTTGTGGTTTACCATGTTTATTATCAGCTATCGGACAAGCTAAAACTGCCGCTGCATGCATAAAATCTATTAATAATGAGACAATGGATTTAGGGCAAGCGCTTATAGCTACAGGACTACCAGAAATGTATGCCTTAACAGGTTTAGCAGCAGCATTCTTAGTTTTACAAGCATAATTATCTAACAGAGTATATATAATGAATAATATAAAAAAGAGAAAACTAACTGATTTTTTCATACAAAATAATTTAACAGATATTAATTATAAAGATATACATGTTTTAAAAAAATTCATTTCCCCCGAGGGTAAAATTTTGCCTTCTAGGCGTAATGGGCTTACATCAAAAAATCATAGAAAATTAGCTAATGCCATAAAAAGAGCTAGAAGTATATGTTTATTGCCATTTGTAAATAACGAAGGTTAATAAAATATCTTATAACTTAAAATATCCTTTTTTAAGTTATAAGATACTTTGCTAACATTTTATAGTCCGATCTAATCTTAAGAGCTCCCATTGAATCAATAACCTAGCTATATTGAGTTGAATATTAATATGTTTCAAATTTGTTATAGCTAGCATATCATGAATATATGGTCTAACAGCTACAATTTTATTATTGAATACGTATTCTTTGATTCTGCAGGATAGATTCTGATCGACTGGAATTCGGACGATATTTTCTATTATGTGGTACTTATAAGATGTTTGTATGTATATATCTTGACAAAATCCGTATATAAAAAAAGTTTTAAGCAAACTGTTAAGTTTCGATTTTGGTATAAAAACATCCATTTTATGTAAACTAATGAAATCGCTGCTGTTTACGAATGAACTATAAAATCTGTACTTTGCTTTCGTTAGAAGCATTATTAGTGATTTTAAATACTCACCAGATATATCTATGAAAACAGTGATCTTTAAGACGTCTATTTTACTTATAAAATTCACAATTTTTTTATACTTTTTCCTCAGCCATAGAGAGCGGCACACATTATTTTTATTTAAATTATTGATACTTGTGCCATAGCCTATTTTAACCAAGGTCATCGAATTATCGTAATATTTTATTGAAGATGCAATAGATTTTATAAATGCAATCCCTAAAGGATCACAAGGTATATGATTTGTATTTAGTAGCTTGATAGATATGCCTAAAGATATATTTAAAATCCACTTTTTAAAAAGTGAATTATAATTAAATAAAGAAAGAGGTATAGCCGAGTATAGTATAAGATCAGGATTTATACTATGGACTAAATGTGAAAAAACCACGGTATGCCTTATCGCATTTTTAAGTATTTTAAAAAATATATCTTTTACAACTTTAGTACAATTTACTTCGTATAGTATAGGAAAAATAAATGCCTTTAATATTCTAATAGTGTTTATCTTTAAAACAGAATTAATTCCCATATTAACTACATGAAAAAAAATATCTTTAATATTATCAAAATAGCCATTATTATATTTTTGCACTTCTAGAAAGTATATTGTTGTGTATGGATGCTTTATAATTTTTACCAAACACAAATCGTTAGTTTTTAATAATATTTTCTGAATATTTAATTTATTATCTAACAAATTTAATATACACCCATTAATCGCCTCGGCAGAACAATTGTCTGAAACATCTAGATAAAGAATAGCGTTTTTTATCTTGGAAACGTTTAACATGTGTTAGGTTGTCTTCCCTATTTTCTTCAAGAAATCTGAATATTTAGGGAAGTTCTCGTCAGAACATGTCTTTTCGAATTCTGTCAGTTTTGTTAACTGATTATTATCTAGAAGTTTTGGTATCTCAACTTGAATACGCACAAGCTGATCACCTTTTACATGACCCTTTCTCAACGAAGATGCACCTTTTCCTTTTAATCTAAAAATTGTATTAGGCTGAGTTCCTGCAGGTATTTTCATTTCGACTGCACCATTTACTGTTGGAACTTCTGCAACACATCCCAAAATAGCCTGAGTGAATTTAATTGTTATATCACACAAGATATCACAGTTTTGGCGTTTAAAGATTGTATGCTCTGTTATATATATTAATACGTACAAGTCTCCTTTAGATCCCCCGTATAATCCACTATCACCTTCTTCACTAACCTTGATTTTCATCCCATTATCAATACCTGCTGGAATAGTTATTTTTACAGGAGCATTTACCGTCCTTAATTGTTCACCATGGCAACTTAAACATTTATTAGATATATATTTTCCTGTTCCATGACATTTAGGGCATGTTTGAGTGATTGCAAAAAATCCTTTCATTGCGCTGACTTCTCCTCTCCCATAACATCCTGAGCAAACACTTGGCTTACTCCCTGGCTGTGCACCACTTCCACCGCATTTAGAGCATGCTTCTCTTCTAGGAATAATTATAGTTTTGACAATTCCTGATATAGACTCGTGAAAATTTATATTGAGACTGTAGTTAATATCATTTCCTGTTCTAGGAGTCACTTGCTCCCGTGTTTGTCCACTAAAAATATCCCCGAATATATCCCCAAATATATCATTGATATTGATAGATGAAGAACTAAATTGATCTGAGTTTACACTCGCGTGTCCAAACTGATCATATTTCCTTCTTTTTTGTGAATCTGACAGAATACTATATGCCTCATGAGCTTCTCTAAACTTCTCCTCTGCCGAAGGATCGTCATTATTTTTATCAGGATGATACATATGTGCGAGCCTACGATAGGATTTCTTAATCTCACTTGTATTAGCGTCTTTAGAAATGTTGAGAATTTCGTAATAATCTCTTTTCATAAGAACTATAACCTTTTAATTCTTTATAAATATCTTTTAGTAAGTTAATATTTATTATAAAATATGTTCACTTTAAATATAAAGACAAGTGAAAAAAAATAAACAATACATAAATAAATATAAGGTAAATAAATTATGATAAAAACAAATATATTTAACCCTACTTCAGATCACTTAGATTTGAGAAATATGGTCAAAAAATTTGCTCAGAATGAAATTTTTCCTAGCTCCCTAAGTAGAGACAGTAACGAATCTTTTGATAAAAATATCTTTAAAAAATTAGGGGAATTAGGAATTTTGGGATTAACTGTTCCAAGTAATTACGGTGGATGCGATATGGACACACTGTCCTCTGTTATTGTACATGAAGAATTAGGAGCCACGGACCCTGCTATTGCATTGTCTTATCTTGCCCATTCTGTCCTATGTGTTAATAATATATCAGCCAACTGTAATGATGAACAGAAAAAACGATTTTTACCTTCACTTTGTAGTGGAGATCATATAGGATCTATGGCGCTCAGTGAAGCTGATGCTGGCTCAGACGTCTTATCGATGAAAACAGTTGCTGAAAAAGTACCAGACGGTTATACAGTAAATGGTACTAAAATGTGGATAACAAATGGTGTTATTGATAATGATAAATCGCCTTCAGATGTTGTTTATTTATATTGTAAGATTAAAAATGAAAAAAAAATTGCTACCTTCCTCGTAGACAAAGATGTAATAGTAGGACAAAAGATAAAAAATAAACTTGGTATGAGAGGATCTCCAACCTCTGAACTTATATTTGATAATTGTTTTGTACCAGATAATAATATAGTATCCCTTAAATCATCTATAAAAAACATGATGAGAAACTTACAGATTGAAAGAATAACACTGGGCGCCATCAGTTTAGGAATTGCAAGGTATGCTCTAAATACGATGATATCATATTCAAATGAAAGAAAGACATTTGGACAATATATACATAATTATGGGCAGATCCAACAACATATTGCTGATAGCTATTCAGAGTTTATGGCATGTAAAGCTTATATGTACAATATAGCTTATAACTTTAACGCAGATGATTACAACGCAAGAATAGATACCGACGGTGTAAAATTGATCACTAGTAAAGTTGCAAAAACAATAGCCGATAGAGCAATCCAAGTTTTGGGAGGCAATGGTTACATAGGAGAGTATCATGTTGAAAGATTCTGGAGAGATGCTAAGCTATTAGAGATTGGAGGCGGAACTAATGAAATTCTACAGAAAAATATGGTAAAAGATTTTATAAAATTTGAAACAATTCTATAATAATAGGTATAAAATGTATAATATTAATAACAAATTTAGCTGTTCATTATTAGAAGTGCTTCTTCATGATAAAAAACTGCTTAACGATACATTAAATTTGCACAAAAACCAATACCGTTCTCTATATGCAGACTTCGAGAATTTTAAAAGACATAAACGAAAAGAGATTGCTAATACGATTAAAAATGCAAATAAAGAGCTTATTTATCATTTTTTAAATATTATTGATAATTTAGAGAGTGCCTTGAAATCATTAAATAATGAAAAAGTTTCAATATCTAAAGAAGAAGACACTGTCATTATAAATAATATAGTCGAAGGATTTTCTCTAATATTAAAAAACATACAAAATACACTATCAAACTATGGATTAAAAACAATAGATACTAAAGGAAAGTTATTCAATCCTAGTATTCATGAAGCAATTAAAAATGTTTCTAGCTCTGAACGTGACAATGAAATCATTGTAGAAGAATATCAAAAAGGATATACTTTAAATGGTAATTTACTTAGAGCATCTAAAGTGGTGGTAAATATCAATAAATAGTTTATATATAAAAGCGTACTGTTGAATTAATATGACGCAGAGTATTTATTTTTTAAATGTTAATGAAAAAAAACATAAAGGTTTTATTATGAATAAATCAAAATTATACGGAAAAGTTCTTACGGTTATAGGTCCTGTTGTAGATGTAAAATTTGAGGAAAAGTGTTTGCCAGAAATTTATACTGCATTAACGCTAACTAATCCTGTTATAAGCGACAAAGAAAATAATCTGACTTTAGAAGTAGCGCAGCATTTGGGACAAAGCTCAGTTCGATGTATAGCAATGGATGCTACTGAGGGACTGAGTCGAGGAGTTCCCGTTTTTAATACGAACAAACCTATCCTAGTTCCGGTAGGCAACGAAACACTAGGTCGTATCATTAATGTTATAGGTGAACCTATAGATGAACAGGGTGAAATAACTTCAAAAACACACCTCCCTATTCATAGAGAACCGCCATCTTTCACAGAACAAAATACAGAAGCGATTATATTAGAAACCGGAATCAAAGTAATAGACTTATTAAGTCCTTATCTGAAAGGCGGGAAAACAGGTTTGTTTGGAGGCGCTGGCGTTGGAAAAACAGTATTAATCATGGAACTAATACATAATATTTCAAAAGGACATGCTGGGCTTTCAGTATTCGCAGGTGTAGGTGAGCGGACTAGAGAAGGAAGAGATTTATACAATGAGATGATTGAATCTGGGGTTATTCAAACAAATAATGGAAAAATAGATACTGCTAACAGCAAAGTTTCGCTTGTTTATGGTCAAATGAA
>Ga0115007_10000232_pt1 | contig 36270 bp, 20 predicted proteins | sample ArcOceMetagenome_2_FD_87166 | JGI IMG/M metagenome (GOLD analysis project Ga0115007, IMG submission 87166) | Marine eukaryotic phytoplankton communities from Arctic Ocean - Arctic Ocean ARC135M Metagenome | ecosystem: Environmental > Aquatic > Marine > Oceanic | place: Arctic Ocean | collected...
ACCCCGCCCATCCCGCCGCCCATCCCGCCCCCCCCCCGGCCGCCCCCGCTCCGGTCAGTCTTGAACTTGTCAATCTCCATCGCCTTTCGTTTCATCACGTCCTTGGTGTCATTGATTTTCGACTGGATGATCATCTTGTGCAGCTTTTCTTCGTGCGATTCCATCTCGGTGAATGTTTTCACCTGCGTCATGGTGACGTTTTCTTTGTGCCCCAGGGAGATGACCTCGTCGAAGGCGAATATTAAGTCGAACGCGTGTCGAGAAATACCCTCCTCGTCCGTTTGCCCGCCCGTGTACTCCGGCAACACCTTGCTAAGCAAACGCAGAATGTCGAGATCTTCCAAAATGTTACTCGCCTTGTTCGTCACGAGCAGTAAAAACAAAGCCCCCTGCTCCAGGGGCTGGTACACGTACCGGACGTTCTCGGTTTCAACATAAGTGTGCTGCTTCCCCGTGCCCACCAGTTTCGGGAACGCCGCTAACAGGCCCTCGATCCTGATACGCGTCATCGGCACGAACTGCCGCGACACCAAGGCTGTTGTGAGAACGGATCGAATGGAAAGATGGTCAGCGTGTCAGGATATTTGGCCTCTCGTGTCCTTGTCCGGAGTCCGCGTGTCCTGTGCGTCGCGAGCACTCAAAGCACCGGGAAATCTAAATGTTTCACTCACCTTTGCCGCCCTTGGTCACCACGGACGCGGCGAGAACGACCTGTGGGTGGGGTAGGATTGGGATGGGGTGAGATTCGGGCGTTCGGAAGATGGTCGGGAAATCGGGACCGCGGCCCGCGGGAACGCGCATCGATTTGCGCGAACCCGGTGGTCGGAAAACCACCCCTGGGTTTCGTGCGACGCGCGACGCGGCCAACAAATCGGATCAAGGACACGCACCATCGTGCGTCTGTCTTGCGATGCACGCGTAGTTCGATCGCGTTCGCGCGACCGGCTTTCTGTGTGCGTAAGGAGGGCGCTGAAGAAGACACATTTGTAGGTCGATGAACGGCAAGTGCTGAGGCATGAAAAAACAGAGAAGCTTCTTTTGACCAATACCCAGCTTGAGAAATCCAAATTGAAACGGTCGATTCGATCGGCAAAAACGCTCAAACTTGAAAGGCATTGCCGGCATTTTCGGGACAAGGTCGCTTCGCTGACCAAGTCACGTACCCGCCAACACCGGGTAGGGGCTCTCTGCGGTCGCCTGGTTCGGGACAAGGTTGGAGTTTTTAGGACGAGGAGACAGACGGTAGGATGAGCCGGAAGTTACAACCACTGCTGATGAAAACACTCACGGGAACGGGTTTCCCCACTCGTCCACTTCGCGGCAGGATTTATCTTGCGTGTACACGTTCCACCCCGGGCTGTTTTCTTTGTAGAACGCGGACGCGTCCGTGCCGTACCCGTCGGAAAGGGAATCGTCGCACCCCGGCGATTCACCCGATGACGAGATGTGCCACAAATCGCTGGTCCAGTATTTGTTCACCCCGTCGCAAAGCGGCTCGCGGTCGCACTCGCTCTTGACTGATTTCCAATCTGTTAATTCATCATTCACGTCTGCTTTGTAGAACAGGCACGACAGCAACCAGGTGTGTTTCCTGCAGTACCTGTCCCCGCCTTGCTCCGCGGGCGTCACTGATACCTGGCCAGGCTCGGCGCCTGACTGCCTGAACGTATCGATCCCGTCATTGTCCGCGGCGGCGACGGAGAGTGGGTCGTTCGCGGCGGACGCAGCCGCGGTCGCCGCGACGACACTCACCGGCACCTGCACCGGCACCTGCCCCAAGGATGCCGCCCTGCTCGCTGACGCTGCTGTCGCGGAACTCGCTGCGCTCGCGTCGTCTATGCACATGTGCACCAAGCCGTTGTTGCACCTGCCGTCGATGAGCGGGTCCTCCATGCGCGCGAACGCGTGCGTTTTCGGTAAAGACGCCCCCCAACCCAAAGCGGGGGCCTGGCCGAGGGAAGCGCCCTCCGACACACCGCGCGCGCCGCCCACGAACTGCGCCACGTTCAAGGAACAACTGCACACCAAAAGAGCACCAAGGGCCACCGCGGCGACGTGCGTGCCACGGCTCGTGGTGGGGGCGGAGCCTGCGTGTGTCGAGTGGGGATTGGTGTCAGCGCGCTGAAACTGACGAGGAGGGTGTTGAGGGGACGACGCTCCCCGCGCGGGGGATGCGCGGTGTCTCCGGGTTGTTTGGTCATCGTGTGAGGGGTCGCGCACGTACCTCCAAGGGGAAGGTACTCATCGTTCACGCCCATGGCCGGTCGAGCGCGAAGCTGCGGATTGGTGGGGGGGGAACCAGGGTCAGGGATCGGGGATGGGAAACGCGGACATCGCGCGACGCGGGGCGTCGGAATTTCGCGCGCGCGTGTGGTGTGCCGGAAACCTTGCCGAAACAAGTGCAGCGACCGCATCAGGCTTGTTTCCGCACCTGAAACGACTCCACGAGAGTTTCGCGTATGCGTGGTGCGGTGCGCTCGGACCTAAACTCGCGTGCGGGGTGGCTGCCGCGCGCGATGCTAGTGCGTGGCCAAGGGCGGAGAGGAGGTTACAAAGTACTCTTCCTTTTTTCTTGCAAATCTCAGCATTTCGGGTGCCCGCTCACAACGCACGGCACACGATGAGTTGTCATCGGTTGTGTTCGGTGCCTTCTGTTCGCGGCACCGCGCCCGCGCGTCGTTGCATTCACGGGTCCCCTTTCCGGACGTGCGTGCCGAGCCCCCACCCGGTTGGCACCAAACGTGGTGCGCTGAGTCGCGTGGGGTTGTTCGGGCGACGCGAGCCATCGGGATCCTCCGAAGGAGGCGCCAAATCTTCTTCTTCGCCAAAATCCACCGAAAAAAACCTCACCCCGTTCCCGAAAGACTACGACCAGCTCATCGCACAGTGTCAGAAAAGCCTACAGCGCGCGCTTGACGACGACGTACCGCTGATGGAAATCCAATTCCCACCAGGGGGGCTGGATTCCGTGGCCGGGGACGTGGAGGGGAACACGGAGAACAACTTGACGACTTTGTATTTGCGCGGGATTTGCGCGCAGTTCGAGCGAAACAAAACCGCGCGCACCACGCGCGTGTTCTTCCCCGACCCCACCGAGCTGGACATCGCCCTTTGTGGTGCGTCGAACTCGCCGGATGGCATCGGCGCGCCTGACAACGCCTCGACGAAAGCCACGTTTGCGGATTGGCCCGGGCCGTGCGATTTTCTAGAGGCGCCCGATTTTCTCTCCGTCTCGGGGCTGGACAAGCTGTTGAACAAACGGGTGAGCTTAAGCGACACCACGAAGGCGAAAACGGCGGGTAACAAAGACGAAAACAAAGACTCCTGTTTCGTCGTGGCCTACCCCAGTCTGAACATCTCGGAGCTGGTACGCACGAAGGAGCTTTTCGACGGCGAGCGGGGTGGGATTGACTCGGGACAGGTACGCGTTGCGCGTTTCCCAAATCCAGGCACAACGTTTACAGCCCCTCTTTGACTACGCCACTAGTAACACTACTAGTTACATTACCAGAACTGGCAACTGTTACAAACCTATACTCAAGACGGAAGAGACTGACCCTTTTCTTTCGCTTCCAGAACGTCCCGGTGGTCGTGTGCAACGGCGAGCTTGAGCGCACGCGGAGCGACTACTACCCTCCGTTTTGGAACGCGCGGGAGATGGGCCCGCTGCGGGAGTTCGCCCGGGAGTTTGAAGGGATCTATTGGGTATCGAACTTCAAAGGAAGCAACCCCGCGGTGCTTTTCCGGGCCTATCCCGAACCGTGGCAGGTGCTTCGCCGACGAAGGGCGGACGATTCCTACGAACTGGTGTACACAAGCGACGAGTTTCCGGGAGTGCAGAAAGTGGCGCTGGAGATCTTGCCAAAGTTCTTGTGATGAAACGGGAACGGCTGTACTGATACGGTCGCAGTTGTTATTCGTGCGCGGACACTCGTATCGCCCCATCACACCACGTGCCGACCGTACACCCCTCAGAGGCGGTTCAGAGGCGGCTTGTACGTCATCTGCCCCAAAACTTTTCTCTCGAGTAGATTTTTTTTTTTCTCCTCTTCCCAGAAGGTGGAGCGTTTTTCTGGGAACGCGACTGTTGGGCTTCGCCCCGAAAAGGGTTCGCCCTGCGCGCGTCATGTTGTCCGCTCACGCGCGAGTTCGCGTGCGTGAGGTCCACTCTTTTGGACGCACGTATTGAAGTCTTGACACGCTTTCGCGACCCGTGCTCCGCGTTTAAACGTTACGCACCGCACGGTGGGCGGACCGGAGGGGAAACAAGTGGCCCCCGGCGCGTTGTCCGAGATTTACCGAACCCGACGACTGAGTGTCATCCCGAAATGGCGTCGGAAACGCTCGCGGTGACCGTGGTGCCCGGCGACCCCCCCCATGGCGGGGATTCATTCGGTGCGCTTCCGTTCACGCAGTCGTCACCCGATATCGCCGCCGCTTCTGCGGACACGAATCACCCGGGAAAGAGCCCGTCCTTCCCCCGCGCACGCACACACGGGTTCCCCTCGCCTTCGCGACAGCGAAGCGTGCGGTCGGATTCGCACCAATCATCGCTCGGCGCGGTCTCGGACGAGAATGGATGGGCGGGACGGGGGGATGACGACGACGACGACGACGACGACGAGGTTGACGGGGCGACGAAGCAGCCCAGGGGGAGGTTCAAGAAGAACCCTAAATACGCCAAGCTCCGAAAGAACGTGGTGTTTGTGTTGGACTACGCGATCGTTCAGCTTTTTCTGTTCGCCGTGCTTCTGGTGGCGCTTTTTTTAACCGACGTCGTGGCGTTTATCAGCGCGCCCGACGACGTGGACAAACCGGTGGAGCTCGTCATGTTCCTCACCCTGATCGTGTTCACAATAGAGCTCATCGCGAACTGTACCTGCCGAGAAGCTTACGTCGGGAGCTTCTACTTTTACATGGACATCCTCGGCACGTTTTCAATCGTCGCCGACATCCCCACGCTTTCAAAAGGGTGGCTTCCCGACGGCGCGGAAATCGGCACCACGTTAAGAGTCTCCAGGGCCGCGAAAATAGGCGCGCGGGTCTCCAAAGACGGCGTGCGCCTTGTGATTTTCTTCCGGTCAATAGGCGCGATGCGGCTGTTGCGGCCGTGGTCGCTGTTTTCTCATCGAAAAACGACCCGGGGTGGTGAGAAACAAAACGGCTCGGGGATAAACGCGCGGCGCGTCGGGTCGACTGGCAAAATCGCGCAGAACCTGGACGAATCCATGTCGAAATCCGTCGCCATCGTGGTGCTGCTAACCATTCTCGCCGCGCCTCTTTTGCTTTGGGACGACAGCGACACCATACCGAAGGCGTACCATAGCTCGCTCTCCGCGGTGAGCGCGGGGTACTCGGACGACACGAGCGCTTTTTTTCGCAAAGACGTAGGGGACACCGTCGCGGCGGGGTACTACGATTTCTTCAAATCCAGGTGCGGGGCTTTCCCACCCAACTCGATCCGCCGTTCGCGATTGCGCATACTCGTACCAGAAGGGACTATTACGACCAGAAGGGACTATTACCTTTCCAATCCCTCATACCAATCCCTCATACACATTACGAGAGACTGACACTTTCTTGTTAATTTCTCAGCGAGCGGAAACCCGTGTCCCTGGCGTTCGCGGGGAACGTGTGGCAGTGGCTGGACGAATACCCGCGTTCGTTGCGGTCCAGTGACCGGCTGGTGGTCACTTCGGGTAATTGTGACGACGTGAACCTCGTTCGTTCAGAAACGAGCGATGAAGTAAGCAACAGTACTGAGGGTACTGCTGCTACTGCTGCTGCTACCGCTACCTCGACAACAAACTCCTCGCCGTGCGTCGCCCTGGAGCTGGACATCGCGCTGGTGAACAAGTGGACCGCGTTTTTGAACATCGGGATGGTCGTTTTCGTGATTTGCGAGCTCGTGTTGGTTTCGCTGTTACTGAACTACAGCACCACCAAGCTGGTGGTGACACCGCTTGAACGGATCTTCGCCAACATCAAAAAGAACATGGACCAGCTGTTCGTGAGCTTCGAGGGGAAAGACGGGACTCCGGGCGACTCCAACGGCAAAAGCAGCTCCAACAACAACTCCGACGACCACACCAGTGGCGACGGCCTGGACGCCATGGAAGCCGCGATCAACAAGATGGCGCGTCTGGTGCGACACGTCGCTGGTTCCGGCCCGCAGGGCGCGCACATGCTGAACGAATACGTCGGGGACAAGAACGTGGACGAAAGCACGCGGGCTTGGTTGATGGACATGAACGCCGAGGGGAAGAAAACGCCGAAGAAAACGCCGGAGAAGGGCGGAGAAGGGCGTGAACACGAAAAGTCCCCGCCCAGGTCACACAACGCGAGGGCGGGTACCCTCGGGACCGTGCTGAGTGGCAAAGCGTCGCCGTCACCAAGTAAGCGAATGACCATATTCGGAGGGTTGAACGCGGGAAACTCGAAACGCGGAAGTCTTTCGCTGAGCGCGTCGCTTTTGGATTGTACGAAAACCCCCGAGAAGCCTCCCGGGACGCCGTTGCGAAAGGTCCGGTCGCCGTATCGCTCGCTCACGAAACAGCTCGATGCCGTGGCGGCGGCCGGTGAAGGGGAGGATTTGTTTCACGCCGGCGGCGATGTTTCCGCAAACGGTACCATTCATGGCGCCACCGGCGACGAGAAGCTTCTCGTCAACGAGGGCGACGCGTTCGTTTCCACCGCGACCCTGAGTGTCAGCAATCGCTCTGTGAGCTTCGGGGACAACTCGAGCAAGCGAACGTCAGTGTGTGACGATGTTTTTGACCCAAACGACCCTACGTTTGACGAGGACAGGTACGTGTTTGGGCCTTTCCCAAATCCATGCACACTGGTTTCCCATACAAGACTGACCTGACACGTTTCGTTAACAATCACAGCGGCGATGACGACTTCTTCGACGGCAACGGCAAGCCGTTGCGAGCCGGGCCCGAGTTACAATTAAGGCAAGCGCGCGCGCGGTCGCGCGCGAGGGCGCAAGGCGCCGTCGCGGCTGTTTTGAGCGCGCGCAACGCGGGAGTAACGGACCTGCCCGATTGTTTGGACCACAAGATCATCGACACCTGGGACTTTGACGTGCTTTCCATGACCTCCACAGAAGCGCGGGCGCACGTGTTGATGATGTTCGGGTCCCTAGGTTTGTTGCGGGACAACGACGACGACGTCGACCGCGCGGCGTGCGCGTTGAACTCGCTTGATTCCGAAACCGCGTCCACGGACGGTTTTTGCGACGCGAAGACGGTGTGTGCCTTTCTGGAAAGGGTGCAGAGCGGATACCGCAAAAACGCGTACCACTGCTTCGAGCACGCCGTGGACGTGGCGCACACCGTTTACCGGTACGTCGTGTTAACGGAACCGCGCACGCACGTGACGCAAGTCGAGAAGTTCGCGCTGATGATCGCGGCGCTTTCGCACGACTTGGACCACCCCGGGGTGAACAACGCGTTTTTGGTGAACACGCGCGACCCTCTGGCGACCGTGTACAACGACTCGTCCGTTTTGGAGAACGCGCACGTCGCGTGTCTATACAACCTTATCAACACGCGGCAGAAACGGGAAACGGGAAACTCGGCGGAGACCGGTATCGGTGATAACCCCAAAGCCCCGCGACTCGTGGACACCGCCAACGTCTTCGCATTGCTTGACGACGATTTGTACCGGGACGTGCGTGCCACCATAATCGCGTGCGTGCTGCACACGGACATGTCCCATCACTTCAAAATGGTGTCACAGATGGAGGTGTTCCACGAGCTGCACAGGTACGGCCTTGGGCGTTTCCCAAATCCAACGGCCACTGTTTAAAGGACTTAAGGGAAGATTGGTAACACTTACTGGCGTACTCGCGGCTCTTACAAATACGTCACAAGTGCACTGTTCGGCCCGATTACTCTAAGTGGACTGTTCGGCCCGATTACTCCACCCAATCCCCCATACAGGCTACGTGGTGCCACTCGCGACTGACCCTTTTCTTTCGCAATCGCAGCGAGGGCATCAAGGCGAACACGCGGCGCGTCAAGCGCGGCATAATGGTGGATTGCATATACCAAAAGGAAGACGACCGGCGGTTCATTCTTTGCGTCCTGTTACACGCGGCAGACATCGGGAACCCGGTGAAGCCGTTAGCGACGTACAACAAGTGGACGGACCGGGTTCTGAGCGAGTTCTTCACACAAGGCGACTTGGAACAAAAGTTCGGGCTGCCGAAATCGCCGATGATGGACCCCGCCGCGACGAACAAACCGATGTCGCAAATTAACTTCATCGAGTTCGTGGTGGCGCCCCTGTACGCCAACTTCAGTAAGCTGTTCCCCGAGTCCGGGGAGCTGGTAGGTCATTTGTTAGAAAACAGGGTGTACTTTCAAACCGTGCTTGAGTTGGAGCTGGACGGGGAGGCAGGTGGTGTTGGTAGTCAGTCGGAAAACCAAAACGCGGAGGACAACGGCGATCCCAACTTCGCGGCGTCCGGCGGCGCGCGCGCCGCTCGCGCCGGCGCGGGCAAAACCTTTGGCGAAAAAGAAAACGACAAAGCCGCGACTCGCAACCGGTTCCGAGGCTTGGTGGAGAAGCACGAGTTTGCAAAGCTGGGCGATTGTTTCGACCAGGTCGCGCGGCAACCCACGTTCCGGGCGCTGATGGCGGCGGGGCACGCAAATTTGAGCGGAAACGCGAGCGCGTTGCCGCCGTTACCGCGATTCGTGCCGGGCGAAAGGGGGTTACACACCACCACAAGCGAGTCACGAAAAAACCTACTCGTGGTCGCCGCGCAGGGCGTGCGAGACGTCGCAATCGCGGCGGGCGCGTCGGGGAAGAAAATGAGAGGCAAATCCAGGGCGGAGGTCAAGAGAGCGGCCTAAGCGTGATGTGTTTATTTTACATTTGATATTTCGACTTTGTCAGCGGTCACTCCGCCTCGCTCTTCGTGGACTACTTTGAAGCATACGCGGATGCTTCAACGTGTTGACCCAGACGTCCGTACTTCCCAAAAACCCTCGAAACCCTGCTTTCCCTCGGTCTCAGTTATTCTGCGAGAACGTGTACCCGCACTGCGGGCACTCGTAAAACACGGTCTGGCCTTCGTCCACCGAACGCAGCTGCATGGTGTAGAAGTTCAAGCCTTTGTGTTCGCATTTCGGGCACTTCTCATCCACCACCGCTCTTTCCCTTTGCACCTCTGTAACCGCCCCGAACTTCGTGCCGTCCGGGTTCATGGGTTCGATTCCGAACTTAAACAGAAACGTCTCCCCGCCGCTCGACCGCGTGGTCTTTCCCCCCGCCAACGCCGTCACAACGTTCTCGACCTTCCCGCAGCTCGTGCATTGCGCGACGAGCCCCTCGGTGCCCTTCGCCGCCGAAGCACCGTGCGCCGCTTCGATGCGGTACAAATCCCCGCACGTGTCGCAGAACGACATCGCGAACGCACACCCGGAAGAGGAAAACCAAACACGCCGAACTCGGGCGTCGGGCCGTCGCGTGCTCGCCACTCTGTCGGCGGCGGCGGCGATGAGAATGAGAACAATTTTGGCAGAAAACTGCGAGTTCGTTAAAAAACAATTTTGTAAATGTTTGGCTCCCTTCGAATTGCCACAGCAGACGGCCGCGGGCGCCGTGGTGGGCGCCGCAGCGATTCCGGAGGATGTCGCGACCCTCGACCAGCTACGGCTCTCCGCATCGTGCGTCTCGTGCGTCGCCGCCCGTGAGGACACCGCGGCGAAGTGAGCTCACCGCGGTGGGGCGGCGAGATTTGCTAAAGTGGGTGAATCGGACGGTCGGGGTGGCGTACGTTCGCGTGGAGGACGTGGCGGACGGGATCGCGTTCGCGCAGCTTATCGATGCGGCGTACCCGGAGTCGCGCGTGCCTCTTTACCGGTTAGATTTCGCAACGAGGCACGAGCACGACCGGTCGCGTAACCTGGAGATTGTCGTCGCGACGCTTGACCGAATGGGCTTGGACGTCCCTATTGATGTTCGGGAAGTTTCCAGAGGGACGTACCGCGCGTGCGACGAAGCGCTGCGATGGCTTTTCGTGATTGTTAACCGGGAACTCCCGCCGAACGCGATCCAGGGGTACGACGGCAACGCGCGAAGAGCGGAAGCGATGGAAAAAAGACGGTTCCTAGCCAGAGCGCCGGCGCGGTCGCCGGGGTGGATGTCGTTTGCGTCGTGGGAATCGAGAAACGCCGAGACCGCATCCGCCGCGACGGCGACACATACTTTTGGGAGCTCGCAGCCGGCGGAGTTCCAAAAAGCGAACATGTCCCTCGACGACGGCGTTTCCTACTGGTACGAAACCTTTGCCAACACGGGCACGACGCGAGGTTTCGGAAAATTGGACCACGAACGTGGCGACTCCGGCGATGACGACGAAGCCGCGCGGTTCCAAACGCCCGCGGTTCCCACGCGCGACGTAAAAATTGGGTCACAAACCTTGACGCCACAACGAGACGACTCAAAAGTGTTTGTGTCGCAACGCACAAACCCTCGGCCAGCCACGGCGCCGCCGGCCAGAAGGACGGTACCCCGGGGCGGTCACGATTCTTTTACTCGGTTTCGCTTGTCCGTCGAATCCATGCCTTCCTCTCCCCAGACTAGATACCCACTGACAAAATTCAGCGCGCGCGTGGCTATTCGCCCCGAGGTTTCGCAAACGCCCGTACCGCCGGTTTCGGTACTTCGCGCCAAACGCTTCGGGGACGAAATCGAATTGTTATTAACACCCGAACCTGGATCATCGCACCGACCCGCATCAGCACGTCAAGTCCCGTTCCGGTCCTTGGACCGGTGGGCAAGTAAGGCTCGCGCCACGAACGCGGCGAGGGCCGAGGAGGTACGGGCGAACGGCGTTGGGATTTGGGAAACACAACGCGCGCGGTCGCGTTTTCCGGGCTCGCCGCGAAACCCGCGACGCGAAGTTTCCTGGAGCGACACTTCCATGTCTTTTCGAGGTTCAGCCACGGACCGCGTTCCGTGGAGTACGCGCGCTCGACACCGCGAACACGAAACACAGCACCTCTCGGGGACGCACCGGGAAAAGGCGAAGCCGGCGGAGAAACCGTTTTCCACGCGAAACACGAAATTCTGGGACGACTTTTTTTCCGGAGACGAAGACTCCTGTTCGGACTCCCACGAAGACTCCTCTTCTTCCTCCGACGAAGACTGGACGTCTTCGCCCGCCGGGTCCGCGGAGCGTGCGTCGCGCTTGGAGAAGGCGGAACGCGCCGCGCGACAAAAAAGCGAGCGGCGTTTTCTTTTCTCGAGTCACTCGATGCCAGGCGGCGTTTCCCGACGCGAAAGCGAAAGGGTCTCTCAAAGCGCGCAGAACCTCCGAGTCGTTCCTAACCTCGCGCGCGCCGCGGAGACGGAGATGGAGGCGTCCATCGAGGCGTCGCGCGTGAACGCGATACGGTTCAGCGATTCGCGTAACGCGAAACTCGCGCAAACATCGCGCGCAAGCCTCAAGCGCGAGGTTGGCGAAATCAAAGCCAGGGAGGTGGAGCGGCGGCGAGTGAAGGAAGAAGCAAGGCAAACACGGATTGAGCAGGAAGCGTTAAGATGTGCTGCGCTTGAGCAAGCGCAACGGCTGGAAGCTGAGTTACGGAAACGCAAAGAATCAGACGACGCGGCGCGGGTGGAAAAAGAAACGTACAAAGCGGAAGTGATAAGTGCTCGCCGCGAAGTTCGTTTGGAGGAAGCGAGGGCGCACCGGGAGACGCGACGGAAACAAGTGCGGCGGGACTTGCACATAGAAGCGCCGGGTGACCGGGTTGATGGTGACTCCAGTGAAGACGAAAAGGAGACTGGTACGGGTACTGATGGTGGTACGGGTACGGAAACGAATAACCCGAAATCGCTTTCATCAGCGACAAAGAAGAAACGCGCCGACCTGCAATCCCTCGCCGAGTACCTGAAGTGGGAACTCGCGAAGGAGCTTTCGCAGTTCACGCGGGACAAGGAGGCGACCGATTTAGTGTCAAAACAAAGGGACCACGCGGTTTTTACGCTGGGCCGGGTGGAGACGAAAAGGAGACTAGCGCGTAGGGACGACGACGGCGATCGGTTTTAAGCTTTGGAAATATTTAGAATTATCAAAGAAATATACCGAAGGTACAACACTCAACACACTTCAATCATGAATCCCACCCAAGCAACCCGTTGTTACGCCTTGACGAACTGTTCGTAGAACTCGTCAAGCGCCTCGAAGTACCCGTTTTTCTCCATCAGGTTGTTGTGTCCTCCTTTTTTGAACTCCTTCCAAACCTTTGCGCCTTTGACTGCGTCAAACAGTTTCCGGCCGCACCAAAGCGGGACGATTTCGTCGCGGTCGCCGTGCATGGACATGAACGGCATTCGGGGGTTCAGCTTGGACGCGCTTGCGCAGGTCCCGAGCCACGTGTCGGCCATCAGCATGCCAACCGGAAGAAACGAAAACAGCTTCTGCGCGATCTCCACGCAGCTTGACAACCCGCCCTCCGCCACGATGCCGTCGATGACAAAATCCTCACCAAGCCTCGCCGCCGCGCAAATCCCAGCCGCGCTTCCTATTGATTCCAGGTGTAGCACGAGTTTCGATTTGGTTTCGTTGGTTCGTGTCCGCGCCCATTGAATACCCGCGACGCCGTCTAAAATCATCCCCTTTTCCGTAACCGTCCCGGTGCTCCCGCCGTACCCGCGGTAATCAAGCAACGCCACACCGACCCCCAGCCGGGAACGCACCTGGCACGATGCAAAAGAAAGTGTCAGTCTCTCGGACCGCGTGTATGAAGGATTGGAAAAGGTATACTGTACTCCATAGTATGAGTAAACAGTGTAAGTAATCGCGCCGATCAGGGAGGCGGATTGTGGTAATGGGAAAGTTCCTTACGTGATGCGCCCAGTACAAACGGTTGTGTCGCGATCCCGCGTTGCCGTGCAGCTGCAGCAGCGTGACGTCCGCGTGCTTCGCCCCGACCACCGGGGCCCAGTACCACCCACGCAAGGTCTCGCCGTCCTCGGTGCGAACCGTAAACTCCTCGATGTCACGGCACACCGCTGGGAGGGAACTCACTGAAGGGGGCGGATCTTTAGTGGGGAAGTACTGCAGCTTCCGCTGGAACACGTAAAGCAACGCGCACACGCCGATGTACCCGCACCCGAAAACACATCCTAAGGTCTTACCAGCGCCGAGCGCCAAGCCGCCGAGCCGGCCCGCGAGAGACGCGGGTTCGTCGTCCGCGGTCATCGCGAGGGGTGCGCGATGAGCAGTGTGATGACCACGGATGAGGAAACCGAGGTGAACTCAGCAAACGGATTTTACGCCAAAAATGCCCGACTCGTGAGTAACGCTTTTCTCGGAAGCCCCGACGCACAACGACGCGCACACGACGCGCACGCGACACCCTCCGCGTTTGTCTTTCACCACAATGTCCGGTGAGAAGACTCGCGCGCGAAAGGAAAAGCGTGAGCGCCGCCGCGATGCTGCCGCGGGCGAGGCTATCCCCCGCCTTCCCGACCACCTCGTGGTCACTCACATTCTTAGATCTGAGCATTTCGACGACCCCGCCGATCTCGCACGGCTCCCAGCGGTGAGCCGTGGGATGCGCGGCGCGGTGGCGGTGACGGGACTTCGGTTTGAGGAGCTTGATGAGGTTGAAGCCGTAACGCTCGGATGTTTAGGCGCGCTGCGGCGCCGGCAACGGCGAGGTCTTCTGTCGCGTCAAGAACTCCTTTGTGGGGCAGCGGCGTTGAGCGGACAGCTCGAAGAGTTGAAGGCGTTGCGCGCGGACGGCTCCCCGTGGGACGGGTCGACGTGTTTTGCGGCGGCGAGGGGCGGGCACCTTGATGTGTTGCAGTGGTTGCGCGCGAACGGCTGATTGAGCTTGGTGCGGACATCAACAAGGCGCAGGATAACGGCGCGACGCCGCTGTTCATGGCCGCCCAAACCGGCTACGAGGTGGTGGTGCGGACGCTGATCGAGGCAGGCGCAGACATCAACAAGGCAATTGATGACGGGATGACGCCGCTGTACATGGCCGCTCAGGTGGGCCACGAGAAGGTGGTGCGGGCGCTGATTGAGCTTGGTGCGGACATCAACAAGGCGCAGGATGACGGCGCGACGCCACTGATCATGGCCGCCCAAACCGGCCACGAGACGGTGGTGCGGGCGCTGATCGAATTGGGCGCGGACGTCAACAAGGCAAGTAATGAAGGCGGGACGCTGTTGGTTGCCGCTCAAGCAGGCCACGATATGGTGGTACGGGCGCTGATTGAGCTGGGTGCGGACGTCAACAAGGCAGGGGGTATCGGCGCAACAGCGCTGTTGATCGCCGCTTATTTCGGCCACGAGGCGATGGTGCGGGCGCTGATCGGGGCGGGGGCAGACGTCAACAAGGCGAGGAGGGATAACGGCGCGACACCGCTGTCCGTGTCAATGACACGCGTTTCTAACGTCGCTCGAGGGAATCACGCGGCGATTGTTCATATTCTAATCGATGCCGGCGCGATGTGACGACGGAAACGCCGGCGCGTGTTGTTTCCAAACCGGGCGGAAGCGAACTGCGTACGCGTAGTGATGAACGAGACGAGACGAGCGCGCGATGTAGTACTAGGCCATGTACGTGAACAAAAATGTAAGTGACTGTTTGCGTAATGCTTGAAACTACAAGGAGAGGAGGTAGTCATTCTGTCAGAAAATCTCGAGTTTTTACAAATGCACAGCGCGCGCGCGGTTCGCCTCCGCGTCTCGACTCGCCCGCCCGATGACCGTTCCGTCTTTCATTGCTTCTTCTCACTCCCCGCCAGCGCTGTTTGCACGAAATCGATCGCGATCATGACGCTTCGTTCCACGAGCGAACGCGCCGCCGCTATTTGTTGCCCCGCCGCTCGCGCCGCGCCTTGCAGTTTAGGCGTCGCGAACTCGACGATTCCAACACACACAGTCGTACCTGTTACCTGAATGTCGCCAAGTGTTCTTCTCACCGCCGCTTCCGCGTCGCGGGCGAGGGGCGCGGCGGTGAGTAGCACGTGCGAAACGTGTTTTCGCGCCGAAACCACGCGTTCGTGGTTTCCGAGATTCGCGGTCCAGAAATACGTCGACGCCAAGCCTTCCTTTAGGCCGATTTTCACAACAAACGCCTCTGCGCTGACGGACCACCCGTAAAGCACGCGTCTGGAAACCGCGACGTACCTCCGGCACCGTTTCCGGAGCCACTCAGGGCCGAGGTAGTACACGGCGAGGGAGGTGCCGGCGCCGGCGAGGAAAAAAGCAAGCGTCGTTTTAGAGTTCGTTTGGGTGGGACTCGAGGACAGAGTCTCTTTCGTTCCAGTCGCGAGCGCTTTGTCCGGTGTGTCGTAACCGCCCGTGATTCGCGCGATATCGGGTATCGCGAAGTCGCCAACGAACGAACTGAGCGTCTCTTTCGCGTACGCAAGAGATTTACTGATTCGGTCCACCGCGTCTTCCAGGGAAACCGGGAACGGCGACGGCTCGGACGCGTTTGGAACGAAAAGCGCGCGGGGGTTTGGAACATAGGGAAAACCAAACGCCGTTTCCGCCGGGCCGTACGCGCAATTAGGCTCCCTCCCGAACGTCCGCGAAATCGCGCCACTGTCCACATGCCCACCGCGATGCGCAAACACCCCAGAGATAGCGCCCATGCGGATCCGGGACGAGTCGACGAACGACATGCCGCCAATGCTGCGCGTTTCGAGACATTTTTCGAGGGTGGGGAAAAGGAGGTCAGCTTTTTGCAATGCCCTGAATTGTGTAATTTGCCCCGCGGGTCGCGACGCCGTGGGTGCCGCTCCAACGCGTGAAGTCTTGACGCGACCGCGACTTCCAGGTTGACTGCCGTGAGATCTGGTTCTTTTCACCCGCGGTCTTGCCAGGCGCGTCGTCTGGTGCTCTGTCCTGGTCCTCTTGTGGAGCCACGCTGGCACAAAATTACCACGACGAATTTACGTCGTAGTAGCGTCGCGAGCGCGTTGGAGTGGCGTGATGACACAGAACGCGCTCGCGACGACACGAACGCGCGGAAGGTCACGGAGGAAATGCGTGGAGAAGTGCTGAGACGCACCTTTGAACGCGGACCAAGTCCACGAGAGGTGTGCAGTACGAGTGTGACAACTAATCGAACCTTCCGAGACATTTTGGTTTTCGCGGGAAGAGCTGCAGAAACGATGGCGTCTGGAAAGATCTTGCTTGGTTGTTTTCTCAGGGTTCGATTTCCGCGCGCGTCCGGCGCTCGCCGTCTTCCCGCGTTTGGCGAGTGTGTAAATAGACTTGGCTTGATAAATAGTCTACGCTGCTACGTGAAACGAACCTACACGTACAGTCTTACGTGCGTATCACGTCGAATTTGACGCAACCCCTCGCGCGCTCGACGTTGGCGAAAAGCAAACGGAGCGCGCGCAATACCCCCAAATATTTCCAGAGTACTCTTTTAACGGAGGCAACACAAAAGGTGACACACATTTACGCGAACACCAGCCCGTTCACGCCGTTCGACCTCCACGCGGCGATGAGGCCGGCGGCGGCGCAGAACGCGGCAGCCGCGGCGGCGTCTTTCAGTTCCTTTTCCATCGTAATCGACTCCGTCGCTTTCGCGTACGCGGTTTCCAGCTCCGCCCTGACGCTCGCGAGCTCGAAATCCTTCCGCGCCACAACCTCCTCCATGCGCACTGCCCTCGCTTTCGCATCCAGAAGCTTCTCCGCCGCCGAAAGGATCTTGGTCGCGGCGTCTTCCGCAGCTTCCGCGGCGGCGCGTCTTGCGGCGCGCAGCTCGTCGCTCTCGGCTTTTGTGGTTTTCAACTTGGCCGCGGCGTCAGCGGTGCGCGCCAGGTGCATCGCGTCCGCCTCCGCCTTTTCAAGCGCCTGTTGCGTTTCCTGCAGCGCCTGTTTCAGCGTTTTGACCTGCACTGACACGTCCTCGTGCGTCTTCGCGCTTTTCGCGGAATTACCCTCCGCCACACAAAGCCTCTCGCGCAACTCCCTCGCCTCCGCCGCCGCGCGCGCGGCGGCGGCGACGGCTTCGTTTACCCGCTGTTCCGCACCCGCCACGAACTGCGCTTTGCGTTTGGACTGCGCCTCCATGTACGCCACCCTGCCTTTTTCCGCCGCTTCCGCTTTCGCTTTCCACTTCTCCGCTTCGGTGTACAGCTCATCCACGCGCTCGCCACGCGCGTAGAGCGACTGGAGCTGTTCCTTTGACTGCTCCGCGTCCGTCTTCGCGGCGGAGGCGGTTTCCGTCAGCGCCAAACGCTCCGCTTCTAAACGCGTGACTTTGCTGGCCATTCGTTGTGCCCGGTCCTCGGACACGGCGAGCTGCGCGGCGAGAGTGGACACCGCAGATTTCGGGTCGTTCAAGTCCTTAATGATCCCCGCCGCGGTTTCCGCGGCGGTTTCGACTTTCGCCGTTGACGACGACATCGCGCGCCGCGCGTCTTTCGCGTCCAACACGCGAACCGCGTCCGCGGCGTCACTCGCCTTGAGCTCCGCGACCATCATTTGCAGCACCTGCGGGGGGGTGCCCTCTAAAACCTCCATGTCGTGGAACTCGAGGTACTCCTCGTAGTCCATCTCTTCCAGGGACGCTGCGGATGAAGCCGGGTCCAAAACAATGGGCTCGTTGTGGCCGTACAAGTCGTTGGATTTCGAAGAAAGGTCAACGGAAGCTTCCACCGATGAAGACACTGACGAAGACACCGAAGACGACACCGACGAAGCCACTGTGAGGGTTCCGGCGCCGGCGTCGAGCGTTCGCAGCGCCCGGGCCACGGCGCCCGAGGCGACGGGCGTTGCGACGAGCACTTCAACTTTCGTAGCAACCGCCACAACCAGCGAAGGCGGTTCTTCGAAATCCAGAAACGGCACCCCCGTGAACCAGTTCGTGATTGACCGAACCGCCCTCGCTAGTTTGTTGGGGAACTCCAAGTCGGATTCGGATGAGGCCGGGGTGGAGAAGACAGACTCCTCGTTTGATTTCACTGATTGCGGCGTGCTCCACTGTACAGCTTCCGGGAACACTTCCGTCAGACCGACCCCCACTGGTGACCCGACAAAAACCGGTTCCGGCGCTGTGCTTTCCTCCGGAAGGTGTTCCCAAAACGCGTTCGACCCCACCGGGGTTTCGGTTTCCAAAGCGGCCGCGTCGTCGAACAGTTCGACCGCGTCAGTGACGATTTCCGGAACGCTTTCGTCCTCGAAATCCAGCGCCGCTTCTTCCAGCTCCAAACGCTTCGCCTCCGCCGAAACCGCCTCCGCGAAAAGGAAATCCTCCGCCTCGGAAAGAAGGATCTGCTCTGAGCTCGCAACTGGGGCTATGGCAACTGGGACAGAGACTACTTCTGATGCCACGACGGCTGGTGCCTTCTTGGCACTCAACATCGCGTCAATCTCGTCCGCGATTTCCTGCTCCATTGTTTTGGTTTCCGCGGCGACAGCGGAAACAGAAACCGAAACCGGTTTCGAGCTCTTCAGTTCCGCCATCATCGCCTTGACCTCGAACTTTTCGGTTTCCACTTTCGTGGCGGCGGTGCCCAAGGGCGGGCCTTTCACCGCTTTGGGCGCGGTTTCTGATGTGGCCATCTTCATCTTGAACCGCCGCCGGCTCAGTGGGGGGGGAATCACCATCTCCTGGTACCTGTCCATCAACCCGATGACCTCGGCGGTGCACTGCTGCGAAACCACGGCAGGCGTTTGCGCCGCTAACAACGAGTTGACCTCCGCGCGCTCCGCGGTGGAGACCGCAACACTGGGAGCCACTGCTGGGGTGGGAGCCACGGGTGGAAGGGCGACTGCCGCGACGGGTGGCGCTGCGACAACAGGCACAGGGACAACGGACGCAGCAGGCGCGACAACAGGCACAGGGAAGGACACCGGTTTCGGCACCGCGGGCGCGACAGGCGCGACGGGCGTTACCTTGACTGGCGACGGCGGGGGCAAGATGATGTCCATAGCCGGCACCACCAGCGCCGGCGCGGGCGCGGCGGGCACGACGTTGCTTGTGACGGACATCACGGGCGGCGCCTCTGTTGGCGGCGGTGGAGGGGCGGGCTGGCCCATGGACGCCAGCATGGCTTGCAGTTCATTCAGGGAGGATTCCCTTTCCCGGGACGCGGCTTCCAGCTTAGCCGCTTCCACGGCCCAGTTTTCGTACGAAACGCTTTGGTGCTCCCCCGAAACGACGTGCGGCGACAAGTTATCCCCGATGCTGCCGTGGCCGCCCGACGTCGGGGGCTTGCTGACACGCGCCACGACCGCGCGCCTGCCTGCGCTCGCGGGACCGGCGACACGCACCGCACCGGAAGGGTTCGGCACAGCTGCGCTGGGCCTGGGGAGGACGGGATGAGGCGGGGAGGGGAACGTCAGCTCGGCGATGCAAAGACGGGAAAGAAGAAACGACGGTTGGGAAAATCGCGCTTGGACGGGCTTTTTCCGTCGCGAACCGATGCGCGTTTCGGAGGCGACCGCGGGTGTCGTGAGGAACGCGTGGTGACGGGAACGCGTGGAATGTGTGGCGCGGGCGTGGAACACTTCCGAATGACGTACCTAGCGTCCGTCGCTCTGGGTGCGACGCGGCGCGCGGCGCGCGCGGCGGCGCCAAACGTGGTCGGCGGAGCTTGCATGCTCATCGTGGCGTTGGCGCTCATTGCGTTTCGGGAAAAACTCGCGATGGACGAAGACGCGTGTGAAACGAGTGACGCCGAGTACGGTCGTCGAGCGCGGTGCGGCGCTGTGGACGTGAACGTGCGAAGGGGAGCTTCGAACGAAGCGGCAACGACGAGCCGACGCGCGCTTGCTGGTATGAAGACGACACGCGAACGTACGCGAACGAAAGCCACGACAAAACTTCCGGAACCTGCACTTCACTGCAGATTCGTACCCCTCTCCAAGTCGTCGGTAGGCACCTTCATCTGTTCATGCCTGAAGAAGCCTCTCAAAGTAAAATTTTGCGCTGGCACGGAAAACCTGATGACCTGCCACGTCATTAGGACGCGCATCTACCATGGCGGCCCTTACCCTTTCCTTCGCGTCCGTGCGGAGTGCGCTTACGCGCCGCGGCGGGTTCGCCGCGCGCACGTCCTCCGCGGTGCGCACCAGCGCGCGGTGCGTCGCCGCGGCCGCGGGCGTGCCCGATTTTTCCGCGTCCCCCGACGCATTCGTCGTTACGTACTGCCAGAACTGAGACGGGGGCGGGCAGGAGTTCAACGCCGCGCGCGATGCTATCCTGTCCGTGGTTGCTGGCGCGGAGGTGGTGGGACACAAAATCGACTCGTACCCGATCACGGTCACGGTGAGTAGGGGCGAGACGCAGATTTGGACCGGCCGGCAACAAGGTTTGTTTGGGAAACACGGACGCCCCGCGCAGGCGGAAATCGCGGCTGCGCTGAAAGCGATGCAGGCGAAGTAATCCAAAACCTGACGGGAAGAGGGATACAAAAAATGAGTGCGCTTTATTCGTGACGAACAAGCAGCAACAAAGAAACACCAAAAGCGCTCGTCGCACGTGCAACACGTAAGTGACGCCGCCGTTCGAAACTGCCGACCAAGCCGAGTCAGCACGAACGCGCGGCTGATTTCGTTTCCGCCCGCGAGCGAGACGCTTTTCTTTTTTAACACCTCAAGTTTATAATCATCTTTAATTTTCAATCGTTCCAAAAATGAGTCTCCTCCCATCTCTTGTGTAAATAACACGTACTGACCAGTCAGTAGCAAGTGACCTTACTATCTCAGGTAGTAAGGTCACGTGGCCTTACTACCTCTGGTAGTAACTGACCTTACTCTCTCTGGCAGTAAGTGAAAACCACTACTGCCCTCGGTCCCCGCGGTCCGCGAGCCGCGCCCGCAGCGTTTCCGCCTCGGCGCGCGCCTCGTCCAGCTCGTGACGCGCGACTTGGGTTTCCACCTTGACCATGTCGGTCATGATTTCGTTCATGAGTTCGGTGAGGTCCTCGTCCGCCTCTAAAAGTTTCCGCTGAATGGCTTCTACCTCCGGGTCCAGGGACCGCCGCCTTGGCTGATGGAAAGCCCAGAAACGAACACCGGCCGTTGCCGCGGCGCCGGTTTAGACACGATGTGCTGCGCAGATTGGGAACGAAAAGTGTCAGTCTTTCGTAATGTGTAGGAGTAAACAGTCAGGGCAGAGGTAATAGTCCCTTCTGGTACGCGTATATCGCGATGTATGGACAACAGTCACCAGCGTTAGAGGTAAAACAGTGTGTGTCGGATTTGGGAAAGCCCAGGAGGCCGTACCTCCACGTCAATCCCGGCTCGGTCCAAGGCGCTCCACAGCTTGGCGCTCATGTCTTCAAACTCCTTGGCTTTCGTTTCCGCCTCGCTCATGTAAAACTTAGCCTCCTCGGCTTGCTCGCGCAAAAGCGCCTGCTCCGCGAGCATGGTTTCGGACATCGCCCGGACCTCCCGGCCTTCCCGGACCTTCTCCTGAAGCGCCTGGATGTGCTGCATCAGCTTCCCCGTCGCGCGGTCGCCAACCGTGCTTTCCGGGCCGTGCGTCATCACCTCGGCCAGGGTGACCTCCAGGTCGTCGATTTTGCGACGCAGCTCGTACACTTACGATGGGTAAAACAAAGCGTCAGTCTCTTCCGTCTCGAGTGTGGGTTTGGAACAGTTGCTAGTACGCCAGGAAACGTTACGGCCGTACTGTACAACACTACATACATCACAAGGGGTGCACTCAAAGAGGGGCGGCAGAAACGGTGTGTGTCGGATTTGGGAAAACAAACACGTACCTTCGTCGTCCACCAGTAACGACCGTTCCCCCGCGATTGACGACCCGTCTTGCCACGCCAGCGCGGTCTCTGCTTCAGCCCGGGCACTGAGCGCCCGGTGTTCCTGGATCTTGGCTTCGTTCATCGCCAAGTTCGCTTTTTCCCTCTCCACCATCAGCTCCCTCCGCATCCGCTCCATCGCCTCGCCTCGCACGTTACTCTCGCCGCTGGTTTCCATCAACCGCGTTTCCGTGGACGTGAGCTCCTCCACCATGGCCTGCTCCATCGCCGCGAGCTCGCGCTCGGCGCGGTGCAGGGCGGAGGTCAGTCTTTTCGCCGTCGCGGCGTGTTCAGCCGCCGCGCTCGCCGCGGCGTCCCTCGCGTCCGTCTCCGCCAAGCGAGCCTCCGCCGCGGCGACCCTTGAGACGCTGGCCAACTCGCGCCCGCGGGTTTCCAACTCCGCCACCAGAGTCTCGAGGCTTTCGATTTTGCCCATCGCCACCAAAACCTCCGTTGCCGCCGCTTGCATTTCAGTCTGTAACAAACGCTCCCGTCGTTGCGCCGCGTCCCTCGCCGCGACCCGCATCGCCTCCGCGATCTCCTCCGCGACTTTGCACCGCGCCGCCACCGTGTCCGACAATCTCGCCGCCTCGTGCGCCATGGTTTCCGCGCGTTGTGTCTTCGCCCTTTGCGCCTCCGCCGCCGCCGCCGCGGCCATCGCTTTGGACCTGGCGTGTTCCAGCTCTTCCTGTTTCGGCACGCCCGCGTGTCGGTGCGTGTCCTCGGCTTTCTTCCGCGCGCGGTCCTCGATTTGCCGGATACGAAACGACGCGGTCGCGGTGTCCTCGGCGTTGTACCGCGCCTCCAAAGGGCCTGTTTCCACGCCCGCCAGGGAAAGCTCCAGCGCTTCAATCATGGAATCGCGCTTCCGCGCCGCGCGCGACGCTTCATCTGTTTTCGCCGTGAGCTCACCTCGCACCCACTCGTGGTCCCGCTTCGCTTGCTCAGAAGCCTCCCGTGCCTCGCGCTGGCGGTGACCGTCCACGGGGTGCTCGTCCCTGCCGCGGATAGCGCCTCCGCCGTCATTGGCGCCGCTTCGACGCGCCTCGGCAAGCCGCGCCGCGTTGGCGTCCGCCGCGCGCTCCGCGGCGGCGGCGTCCCCCGCGGCGCGACGCGTGGGTTCCAAATCGCGCTGCGCCTTTTCAATCTCGCCGCGCATCCACTCCAGTTCCCGGCGTCGCTCATCAAGCGCGGCGTGGATATCTTTCGCTCGTGTGTCAGCCTGCTTCGCACGGAATGAAGCCTCCGCCGCGGTCACAAGGGCTTGCCGTCTCTTCTCCTCGACGTCGTTGTTACCACCGCCGCCACCGAACCCGCGTGTGTCGTTACCTCCGCCGCGGTGCCCTCCCTCGATATCCCGTTTCATACTCTCCAGCGCCCTTTGCTTTCCGTCAAACCCCAACCGGATCTCCTCCGCCCTGCGTTTCGCCTCACGACTGACGTACTCTGCCTCCTCAAGGGCGAGTTGCGCGGCCCTGCGGTCGGCTTCGTCGTTGCCGTTTGACGAGTTTTGTGAGGACGAAAACGAGTTTGAGGTTTGGGAAGACGAAACGCTTTTTCGCCCGCGCGTGTCGTTCTCCGGGTCGTACCCCTCGTCCCCGGCGCGGTCGTTGACGGCTTTGGGTGGCGTAGTCGTCGTCGTGTGCGGTGACCCGCCGAAGGTGTTGCCGTTACCGCCGCCGTTCGCACTCGCCATCACGGATTTCATCTCGAAAACGTGCGCCTCCAAACGACCCACGGAACCTTTCATGTCCTCTAACTCGCGCCCGTAAAGCCGGTCCAGTTGATTCCGCATGTCCCGGAGCTCGGCTTCGCGCAACTCGAGCTGCGCCTTGGTGGGAACCCCGCGCCGGTCATGCACCGCATTTTCAGTGCCAGGCGAGTGCTGTTGGTTGTTGGACCGCCTCTGCGTGCTGTTGCTTTCCCGCGCGCTTCGCTCAAACGCCTCGTGCGCCGTCCTGCGCAGACGCTCCAGCTCCTCCGCCCTCATCACCGTGTGCTTCGCTTCCTCGAGTTGCCCTCGCATGGCGCTGAGTTCGTCTCGTTTGAGCTCGTACACCGCGCGCGCGTCGTTGTTACCCCCACCTCGGTTGTCGTAGCCCCCGCCGCCAAGCCCGCTTTGCTGCGCTAACTGTCGCTCAACCGCTTTCATTTCTTCCGATTCCCGCTGCGCGCTCTCCGCCTCCCTCTGCGCGCTCTGCATGTCGCGCTCCGAGTCTGAAAACTCGCGCTCCTTCTTGCCCATCTTGGACCGCATTTCCGTCAAACGCTCCGTCGCGACCCGGAGCTTGTACGACGCGTCAACGGAAGCCACCGCGGCGACCCGTCGAGATTCTTCAACCTCGCTCGCCTCCGCCGCCGCGCGCTTGGTTTGCTCCAGCGCTTACGATTGATAAAAAAAAGTGTCAGTCTCGTGTTGCGCGACGCATGGGCGTACTGTACGGGGGATTGAGGTCCGAGTAATCGGGCGGAACAGGGCACTTGTGATGTATGTAGTAAATTTGGGAAATAAAATACGAACCTTCGGTCATGCGGGCAAACTCGCCGTAGGTATCGCCGGCGTCTTTCAACGTCTCGCGCGCGCGGTCCTCCGCGACGATTAACAATCGCTTCGCCTCCTCCACGGACCGCTCCTGCGCCTTCCTTCCCTCCTCCAACCCAGCGGCCCAGTCGCAAGTGTTCTTCGCGTCTTGTATTCTGCGTTGCGTTTCCGTTGAAATTCCGTCCGCGTCGTCGCTCCGGCCGGCGCCAACGGCTTTGTCCAGTTCGTCCCGCAAAACCCGCTCGCGCAGCGACGCGACGTCGTACGCCTTCGCCGCCGCGGCTTCCGAGACGCGCATTTTCTCCACGGCGTGCGCGGCGGTTTCCGCGGCGTCCCTGGCGGTGGCGAGGCACTCGTTCTCCGCTCGGAAGGACCCTCGCGCGGCTTCGTCCCGCACCGACGCGAGCCGCGCGCACTCGCCCCTGTACTTTTCCAACGCGTTTTTACCCTCCGAAAGGTCTTTGGTTAAGAAATCGACTCTTTCCTTGCCCCGCTTCACCCGGCGCTGGCCTTCGTCAGTCCGCGCGTACGCGTCGCGCGCCGTGTCCCGCGCGTCGCTCCGCGCGGTGTGCGCGTCGCCCCTGAACCCCTCGATTTGCTTGTGTTTCGCGTCACGCGCTTCGAACCCTTGTTGCTGGTGTCCCTCAAGCGCCTTGGCGACTTCGTGGTCCCCTCGCTGCATGCTTCGCTTGATTTCCGCCGCGATTGAGTCTAAATCGCGGTTAAACCTGGCGAGCTCGGACTCCGCGCGTCGCGTCGCCGCGTCCGCGGTTAACACGCGTTCGTTTGCTTTCTCCGCGATTTTAGCGCTTTCCCTCGCCGTCTCCGTGGTTTCTTGCCTCACCTTGCTCAACTCGTTGCGCGCTTCTTTCAGCTCCTCCGCCTTCTCCGCGACGCCTCGCTCGGTGATGTCAACCTTGCCCTCCGCCTCGAGTAGCCGCTCGGTGGCTTCCCGCGCAGTGGTTTCAGGCCTTCGCGCTTCAAGCTCCAGCCTCTTCGCGCGCTCCAACTTCTCCTGCGCGGAAATAGCGGCGGCGCGCGCTTCGTCGGCGGTCGCGGCCGCCCGTTCCTCGCCCCGCAGCGCCCGCTCCGTGGCTTCCGACGAAGACGACGCGCCGCCTTCGTACGCGGCGTCACGCGCCGCGGCGAGGTCCTCGCGTAACCGCCCGGCGTCCCTTTCCTTCTGCTCAATCGCGGCTTTCAGGGAATCGGCTCTGTGCTCGGCTTGGTGTACTCTCAACGTCGCTTCATCAGCGGCGCTCAACGCGCTGGCTTTGTGTTCCTCAAAGTCTCTTTTCGCCGCGTCCAGCGCCCGGCCTTTCTCCTCCGCCGCGGCCCACGCTTCGTCGGTTCGGCCTTTCGCGTCATCCACCCTGCGCTCAGCAGCCGCTTCAGCTTCATCAGCGCGCGCGCGCGCTTCCTCAAGCTCGGCTTTTAAACGGTCAAGCTCAACATCCGCCTCGGCTTTCGACGTGTGCACCTCCCGCACGCGCTCGTCCGCTTTACGCATGCGCGCCGCCGCTTCCATTGTCGCGGACTCCACCCCGTCCGCCACGGCCTCTAACATGGACCGCGCTTCCCTAAGCTCACCACGTGCGGTAACGAGCTCGGCGTCCCGTTCCGCGGTTCGCAGCTCAGCCGCGACCGTTTCTTCCCTCGCCGCCGCCAACGCGGCGGCGACTTCGCCCTTAACGCCGCTCGCTTTTTCCAACTCTTCCCTCGCGCATTCAATCTCCGCCCGCGCCTCCCCGAGGTACCACTCTTTTTTCTCCGCCGCGTCTTGCAGCTCGACGCACCGCTGTTCCAGTTCATTCTGTTTGTGGCCGTGCTGTTCCGCGAACAAACGCCCGCTCTCCTCCGCGCGCTTCCGCCTGTCCTCCGCTTCCTTTACCCGGCGCTCGGCGTCCACTAGCGCGCCTTGCGCTGTTGAAAGCCCGGTCTCCTTATCCCGCAACAACGCCTCTTCCGCCGAAGCCGCCGCCCTTTTCCACCGCGTCTTGTCCTCCTCGTGTTTGTTTTTCAGCCGCTCCAGCTCCATCAAAGCATCCGCGCCCCCGCGCGCGGCTTCCGAGGAAACTTCGTCCGCCCACTTTTCCAACTCGCCCCTCGCGCCGCTCAGCTCGCCCCTTAAACCTCCCAGCTCTTGCCGTAACCGGTCCAACTCGATGTCCTGCAGACGCACGTCTTCCGTCGCCTTATCGGCTCTCTTCGTCGCCTCGCCCGCGGCGCGCTCTAGGTCACCCACTCGTTGGCGCTGCGTTTCCGCGTCGCGCGATGACTCATCTTTCGAACGCTGCGCATCATCCGCCCTGCCGCCGGTTTCGTTCAACTGCCGGCGCGCCTCGTCCAACTCACCACGCGCTTCTTGTTCCATCTGCTGCGCCAAAGTAGCGGCGTCATGCCAGTGGTCAATTTCCGTGACCAGTTCCTTGACCTTCGCCGCGCGTTCATCCGCGGCGGCGGCGAACAACGCCTCCGCCTCCCGCGCTTCTTTGCGCGCTTGTTCCAAATCGCGTTGCAAAACCTTCCGCTCCTCGTGCCCGCTTCCCAACTGCGTTTGCGCCTCCCCGAGTTGCCGGGTAGTGTTTTCCACCTGTTTCCGCGCGTCGTTAAGGTGGTTTTGCAGCTTGTCGTCTTTTTTCGCGAGTGTCACCACGCGGTGGCGCCCGTTGCCGCCGCCAGAGGTGACCAACGCGTGCCCGAACCCGAGGTTTCGACAACGCACATCGGACGGTGCTATCCGCGAGCCGAGCCCGAGACCGAGGCCGGCCTTCGCGGTGACCCGGCTACTCACGCACGTCACGCCGCGTCGCCACGACCGGGCGATTGGCACACCCGCGGCGGGCGCGAGCGCGGGGCGGTTGGCGCCAAGGCCTGCGGTGCTCGACATCACCACGCGCGCCTCGGAAAAGCCGAACAACGGGGCGGTGTCCTACTCAGCGCAGCTCAGATGAAAACGAACCCCGACGAGCCGTTGAACCGAAGAGGCGCGACCCCAAGAACTGGCGCGGACTTTCTGCGAGACGTACGCGCGCTCTGTCACACGCCCGTTCGAGGTTCGCGATCGACACAAGCGCGTGGTCAGCACTCCACCAGACTCGGCCCCGTGGTGGTTGGAATGAAGTGCGTTTGAAATTGGGATCAGCTGTTTAAACCTGGTTAAAAATCATTTGTTACTTCTTCCCACTGCAAGAGCTGCCAGCCTGCCATCACGACGAACCGGCGCGCACGTCCTATCGAACACAGCTCCAGATCAGGCAGCGCGCCGCGCGCCGGCGCTCCCTTTGTCTTCTCGTCCCTTCGTGGCGTCGTCCGCCGCGTAAAAGAAAGCTGACACACATCCACTTCCGACACACCCCCACGGCACGAGCATGGGAATGGGCGCTACCGCTTCTGGCCCGACGGGCGCCAAGGACGAATACGTCGTCACGTACTGCAAGGTACGCGCGTGGTTTCCCAATAACGTCCCAGCGCGTCTGTGAAAACCCACCGCCGACGGTGTGTCACGCGCGTGTCAGTCATGTGTCATCATCTTTCTACCTACTCGCCTTTGTTCGCCCCCCTGACCTCCTCCCTCCCTCCCTCAGAACTGAGACGGGGGCCAGCAGGAGTACAACGCTGCTAAGGATGCCATCACACGCGTGCACAAGAACGCGACGGTGGTCCCTAACCGCATAGACTCCTACCCAATAACCGTGACCGTGACGCAGAACTCGGAAACGATCTGGAGTGGCAGGCAACAGGCTTTGTTTGGCAAAAACGGACGCCCCGCGCAAACCGAAATAATAGCCGCCCTGACGAAACGAGGGTAAATACAAATACGCACCGGGAGACAATACGACGTGTGACTCGTATCGAGTCTGCTGCCGACACCGCAAATCCGCGAGCCGTGACGCCTCCGCCACAAATCTGATAGTTCAGACCGGCGGAGACCGATGATTCCGAAATCTCTCGCAAACTTTGCTTTGCAAGTTTCAAACACGCATGCTCGACACAATTCTTTTAGTACTCAAATGGCAATAAATAGCACTCTAGGTTGTCTATTGATACATACACTCACTGCCTGGTCTCCACAGCTCTGGCGACTGCGGCGCTGGGGTCCAGCCCCAAAGTATCGGCTTGCGCCCAGAGCGCGGCGGCGCATTCCTCGAACAAATCCGCGGTGGCTTCCGCGTTTCGCAGCGCCGCGCCGACTTCGGGGGCCTCCGCGGTCATGTTTCCCGAAACCGACTTAGGCGGTTTGGGCACAGAAGAGACCGGCACCTCGCCCTTTGTTTCAATCGCAAGGAAAAGGGTTTGGGACAGCCTGCAGATCTCTGTGATTCGGCGCTCGGCTCGGCGCAAACCGGTAAGCGCCGCGCCCGTGATGCTAGGCACCACCCCCGCGCTCACCGCGGCGTTGTAGTACTGGAAGGCGTCGCCGTGGTGTTGGTGCTGGCGGACGTTTGCTAAATCCGCCAGGGTCTGCGCCTCCAGCGTGTCGATCTCTGTTTCCGCCCGTACAAGCGAGCCTTCCAGACGTGAATACGCAGCCGCTGCGTCCGCGGCGGCTCTCGCCGCGGCGTTTTCCGAGGTTTCCCGCGCCTGTTCCGCGGAAAACACCGCGTTTTCAGCCGCGGTAACCGCGTCCCGCGCTTTGGTTTCCAAATCAACAAGAGACCGTTCCAGCAGTTCCACGCGCCCGTCCCGGTCCGCGGCGGCAACGGCGGCTTCTTCACTCGCCTTCTGTGCCTCCTGGGCGAATTTTTCGTACCTGCTCTCCGCCTCCGCTAACGTCACCCTCACGGCGTTTTCCTTCTCTCGAGCTGCAGCTGCGGCTTGTAGTCCCGCTTTCGACGCGCCTTCCTTGGAAACCCGCGCACGCGTAGCCGCGGTCTCCGCCGCTTCACGAGCGCGTGTCACCACGAGCTCCGCGCTTTTTAACCGTGTCGCCGCCTCCACCGCGAGGGAGGCGTTGGCGCGCGCGGTCTCACGCGCCTCCCGCAAATCGCCGCGCATCGTGTCGAGCTCCGCGTCCTTGTCCCGCATGCGCAGCTCGAACTCCCGGGACGCGTTCCCGCCAGCCGCCCTTGCCGCGTTCGCCGCGTCCACGGCTCGGCGCATTTTCATCAGCTCCGTTTCCGCAGCCTTGATGCGCTTGCCGCCCTCCGTCGCGGCGCTGGTGGCTCTTTGCTTCACGTCACGCAGCTGTGCCTCCAGCTGTTTCGCTCGCGCGTGCGCGGCGTCGGTATCAGCGACACTCGAGCGACTCGCGTTTTCGCGTCGCTCGTTGGAATTCAAACTCGTGACGTGCTCCTCAAGCTGCGCCCGTTTCAAGCTCGTGATATGTTCCAAGGCGCTCTCAAGTTCAAGTTCCAGCGCGTTGATCCGCGCGCGCCCGTTCTCGGCGGCGAGTTCGGCTCGTCTTTTCACGTCGTCCAGCTCTTCCTGGATGCGCCGCGCGCGCTCCTCGCCGTCGGTGCCCCCCCCGCTTCCCGTGCCACCACTTTGACGTGAAGAGGAGGAAACTTCTCCTCTCTCCTCCGCCATTCGCGCCAGCTCCTTCCTGACTCGCGCGAGTTCCCGTTCCGCTTCGCGGATGCGCGCGCCGCCTCTTTCGGCGGCCCTCGCGGCGCTTCGCTTGACGTCTTCCAACTCGGCGGCGAGCAGAAACTTCGCGCCGGTGCTTCCCTCGCCTTCGATGATGCGCTCCAGCCTTTGGATTTCAAGGTACGCGTCTTGTCCTTTCTCTACTTCCTGTTCAAGCGCCAAAATCTTCGCCGTGCCGTGTTTCCGGGCCTCAGCGGCGTCACGCGTCACGTCCTCGAGCTCCGCCTCCGCGGCGAGCGCGCGTGCTTTCGCGTACTCGAAATCCTCCTGGAAATCGTTTTGGTTTTCGCGTTTTTTAAGCGCAGCCAGGGCCTCCGCGAGCGCGGTCTCCGCGGCTCGGATACGCGCGCCCCCGTTCTCCGCGGCAACCGCCGCGTTCCTCGTAACTTCCTCCAACTCAAACTCCGCGTCCTTGGCTCTGCCAACTGAATTCCGTGCGTTTTCCAGCTCTCGTTTCAGGGAAACGGTTTCCTCCTTCAAGTTTTGAATCTGCGCGCGCCCGGCGACGGCGGCGGAGTCCGCGGACGCTTTCAGCGCTTCAAAATCAACAAGCACCGCCCGCAACTCCTCCTCCGCACGTAACTGGCCGTTCACAAGCCGCTTGCGCAAATCCTCAACCTCCGCCACCGCGGCTCGGCTTTCCAGTTCGGAAGCGCTCGCCGCCGCGGCGAACCGCTTCGCGTCCTCCAGGCTCGCGTTCGCGGTGGCGAGTTCGTTGTTCACCGTTCGCAAATCCCGCATCAACGCCTCAGCCTTGTCCTGCGCGTCTGTAATCCTCGCCCTGCCGTCCTCCGCTGCCCGGTTGGCCTGGCGCTTCACGTCGTCCAGCTCACGAACCGCGTCCGAAGCCGCTCTGGCCGCGGCCCTCGCTTCATCAAGAAGCAGGGTCATCTCCCGGACCTCGACGTCTTTACGCTTCACCGCGTCCGCCCACTCAAGCGCGCGGTCCTCCGCGACCCTCAACCGCCGGTTCCCCTCCTCCGCCGCGCCCGCCGCGGCGCGCCGGATTTCTTCAAGCTCCTCAACGATTTCTTTCGTCCGCTCCGTGGCCCGTGCTTCGCCTTCACGCAAACGCCGCTGCATGTCCTCCGTACTCGCCTCCGCCACACGCCGCCGGTCCTCCAAATCCCTCGCCGCGTTCGCCGCCGCTGTCGCGGCATCCCTGGCTTCTTCAAGCGCCACGCGTACGGAGCGCATTTCCCCTTCCTTCGCCTCAACCGCGACCCTCCACTCCTCCGCTCTTTGTTCCGCGGAGGCGATACGGGCGCGGCCGCTCTCCGCGGCGCCGATGGCTTGTCGCTTCACCAGTTCCAGCTCGTCCGCCAAACGCACCGCGTTGGATTCACCAACCTTCGCCGAGTCAAGCGCCTTGCGCAACTCAATCATCTCGTTTTTCTTAGCCTCCATCGCGCTCGCCCACTCCGCGGCGCGCTCCTCCGCCTTCTTCAAACGCGCCCGTCCGTCCTCCGCCGCCGCATTCGCCGCGCGTCGCGTTTCCTCAACCTCCGTGTCCTTCGCCGACACCGCGTCGCGCCACTCCAGCGCGCGTTTCTCCGCCGCCAACACGGACGCCTTCGCCTGTTCAAGCGTCTTGTGAAACGCCTCGCGCTCGCCTCGCAACGCGTTTTGGTCCAGCTGGCTTTGGGTCACCGCTTCCTCTAGGACTTTTGAAACGCCGTCAAGCTGCGACCACGCTTCTGTCGCCGCTTTCGTGGCTTCCTCGGCTTTCCGCGAGGCGTCAACCCGTCCCTCGCGTTCCGATTGCGCGGCTGCTACAGCGGACGCCAACCGTTCCTCGCCGACGCGTTTTCCCTCCATCGCGGCGCGCGCCGCGTTTTGCGCATCCTGGGCGATAAACAAAAGAAAGTGTCAGTCTTATAAGGCCACATGTATTACGTAATTACGGGCGGACAATCAGCAAACGTAGGTGCCTGGATTTGGGAAAGCCCAGGAGGCCGTACCTTCAACCGTTCCCCCGCTTCCTCAGCCGCCTTGCTCGCGCGAATCCGCGCCTCCTCCGCCACACCCCGTAGCTCATCTGCTTGGCGGAACTTATCCGCAAAGTCCCGGCCTTTGGTTTCGTTCGCGTCCGCCCTGATTGAAAAATAATAAATGTCAGTCTTGTATGGGCAATCAGTCTGCGGAATGTGGTGGGTGGGAAATACTTACCGGGCCGTGTCCGCCTTGGCCTTCGCCCAAGCCTCCTCCAGGGAGTGTCTCGCGATGTCAAGCTCGCCGGTCATCACATCCCGCTGCGTTTCCGCGATTGCCACGCGTTCCTCCGTCTCACGCACGCGCTGTTCCAAACCGCGCACGCGCGCCACCGCTTCTTCCCGGAACCCGTCGTACTCGCCCCGGAGTTTTGTGTACGTGTTTTCCCTCTCCGCCAAGTCACCCAGCGCGTGGGCGAGCTCGGTGGCGTGCTTCGCGATCTTAGCGTCTCGCTGTGTCACGACGTCCCGAGCCTCGTCGCGTTCCGCGAGGTGTTTCGCCGCCAAGTCTTGGCGGCGATCCGCGATCGCGCGCGCTTCGTCGCGTTCGCGTTCGCGATCGACGAGCCACGCGTCACGCGCGTGTACCATGGACCGGGCTTCGTCGCGTTCGGTGAGGCGTTCTGTGAGCGTTTCGTCGCGTTTCGAAAGCGCGGCGTCGCGCTCAAGAACCATGTTCCTCGCGTCGTCGCGTTCGCGCTCGCGTTGCTCCACCAGCGCCTGCCGTTTGTCCGCCACATCGCGCGCCTCGTCTCTTTCGCGGATGGAATTGGCAAGGTTCGCATCCCTCTCCTCCACCATTCTTCTCGCTTCATCGCGCTCCGTCAAGTGCTTCTGCAGCGTCTGTTCGCGGTCCCTAACCGCGTTCCGCGCCTCGTCGCGTTCGCGCTCGCGCTCCGCAAGCCAGGTTTCGCGCTCCGCCGCAATCCGTCTCGCGTCGTCCCTTTCCCTTTCGCGAGCCACCAGCCATCCGTCGCGTTCGTGTACCATTGACCTTGCTTCGTCCCTTTCCTGTAAACGCGTATTCATCGCAACCGAGTTGTTCCGTAACGTAACGTCCCTGTCCTTGACCATTGCCAACGCTTCGTCGCGCTCCAACTCGCGTTCGCGAAGAAATGCGTTGGCCGCCTGCACCGCGCGCCGCGCTTCGTCGCGCTCGCGCGTACGTGCGGTCAACTGATCGTCCCGTTCTTGTACCACGCGTCGCGCATCATCCCTGTCCTTCACGATGTCCTTCAAAGCGTTTTCCCTTTCCCGCACCACGCGTCGCGCGTCGTCGCGTTCGCGCTCGCGCTCCGCTAACAAAGTCTCCCGTTCCTTGGCCATCGCCCGGGCTTCGTCCCTCTCGCGCTCGCGGTCCACGAGCCAAGCATCACGGTCGTGCACCATTGACCGGGCTTCGTCGCGTTCCTTCAGACGCAAGTCCATCGCGATGGTGTTGTTCTTGAGCAACAAGTCGCGCTCCGAAATCGCGGCGTCGCGTTGGAGCACCATCGACCGCGCTTCGTCGCGCTCCAAACGAAGCTCTTCCAAAACCTTTTCACGCTCGGCGAGGGCAAAGAAAGCCGCGTTCAATTCACCTAGGTGACGCGTGAGTTTCACGTCACGGTCCTCCACCATGCGTCGCACCTCGTCACGCTCTGTCAACTGCTGCGCCAGCGCTTGTTCGCGGTCCCTAACCGCGTTCCTGGCGTCGTCGCGCTCGCGCTCGCGCGTCTCCACCAGCGCCTGTCGTTTGTCCGCGATAGCGCGCGCCTCGTCGCGCTCTTGAATGGACTTACCCATCATCACATCACGGTCCTCCACCATGCGTCGCGCCTCGTCGCGCTCCGTCACGTGCTGCGCCAGCGCTTGTTCGCGGTCGCACACCGTGTTCCGAGCTTGGTCTCGTTCGCGCTTGCGCTCATCCACCAGCGCCTGCCGTTTGTCTGCCACAGCGCGCGCCTCGTCTCTTTCGCGGATGGAATTGGTCAGCTTCAAATCCCTCTCCTCCACCATGCGCCGCGCCTCGTCGCGCTCTTTCAAGTGCTGCGCCAAGGCTTGTTCCTTTTCCCTAACCATGTTCCGAGCCTCGTCGCGTTCGCGCTCGCGCTCATCCACTAGCGCGTATCGGCGATCCGCGACGGCGCGCGCCTCGTCGCGTTCGCGCGCGCGCTCACCGAGCGCGGCGTCGATGTCCCTCAGCCTCGCATCGCGCTCGTACACCATCGACCGCGCTTCGTCGCGCTCGCGCTCGCGCTCTGTGAACAAGTTCTTCGCCTCCGCAAGAGATTGTTCCGCAAAACGTAACTTGTTTTCTCGGTCACCGACCATCCTCCGCGCTTTGTCGCGGTCGCGCGCGGCCGCAGCAACCGCGTCTTCCCTTCGGTTCCCCATAGCCTTCGCGCTGGCCAGGTCCACGCGCAAGGACTCGATGTCGCTTTCAAGATTGCGCTTAAGCCCAACGAGTTCTGCGTTTTTGAACTCCACGCCACGCTCGAGCTCCGTGGCTCTTTTCTCCGCCGCCGCGATTCGCGCGCCGCCGTCCTTCGCCGCTTGACGCGCGAGACCTCGCACTTCGTCCAGTTCCCGTTGCGCCTGGTCCGCTTTCCTTGCGGCGATTTCCGCGGCTGCAACGGCGAGCGCGCGTTCGTTGTCCATGGCTTCCAAATCCGGCTGCTGGTCCGTGAATTCCACCAGCGCCGCTCTGAACTCGGTGAGCTGTTTCTGCGCTTCTTCCAAGTCACCGCGCACGTTTTTCGCGCGCGTTTCCCACAAATGCGCGTTCGTTTCAGCGTCTCGTTGCTTCGCCTCCGCCTCCAATGCGACGCGCTTCGCGTATTGCTCAGCAGCAGTAGCCGCAGCCGCGGTGTACTGGCTCTTGTCGAGGTTCAACCAACTCTCCGCGGCTTTGCGAGCCGCGTCATCCGCGTTTTTGTTCAACCCCGTGGGGTTGGTTTCCCAAAAACCGGCGCGGGTCGTGACCGTCATGGACCGGCGGGCAGGCACGCGACGCACCGCCACCGCCCTGGGCTTAGAGCCGCGTGAAAGCCCCGAGTCGCGAGCGCGCCAAGCCGCGGAGGCGGCGGGCGAGGAAGCCGCCAACGCGGAAGGCGCGGCCATCTACGGTGCCGTCGGGGGAGAAACGATGCAGCCACGTGTACCTGTGCCTCGCTTTTTCTCGATCGGACCGAAGGATTTCGGGAACCGAGTCCGCGTCTCGGAAGCGTGACGTGCACGACCCCGGACGCGCGGGACTGTGAGCCGGGAGATGCCTCTCGAAAGAGGCGAAGCGTGAGGTCTGCCGCGGCGTTCCCTAGCGTCAGGCGGAGCGCGGCGGATACTGAGGGGAGCGCTTTGTCAACGGTTTTTTCAAACATCTGCCCGAGAGAAACAGAGAATCAGGTGCGTGATAAACCCCGTTTTTGTCTCCTGTAACGCTTTTCTGGGAAGCCTCGAGGCAACGACGCACAACGACGCGCACGACACGCACACAAAACCATCCACCCGTCCAACGCAATGCCCGGTAAGAAGGCTCGCGCGCGAAAGAAAGAAAAACGCGAGCGCCGCGATGCGAACGCAAGCAACACGGCTAACGCGGGCGAGGCTATCCCCCGCCTTCTCAACGACATCGTGGTCACTCACATTCTTAGATCTGAGAATTTCGACGACCCCGCCGATCTCGCACGGCTCCCAGCGGTGAGCCGCGCGATGCGCGACGCGATGGCGGCGACGGGGCTTCGGTTTGAGGAGCTTGATGAGGTTGACGCCGCGGAGCTCGGATGTTTAAGCGCGATGCGACGCCTGCAACGGCAAGGTCTTCTGTCGCGTCAAGGATACCTTTGTGGCACAGCGGCGTTGAGCGGACAGCTCGAAGAGTTGAAGGGGTTGCGCGATGACGGCTGGCCGTTGGACAGTTCGACGTGTTGGGCGGCGGCGCAGGGCGGGCAGCTCGAGGTGATGCAGTGGTTGCACGAGAACGGCTGCCCGTGGGACGAGAGGACGTGCGTGGGGGCGGCGGGTCGCGGGCACTTCCAGGTGCTGCAGTGGGCGCGCGCGAACGGCTGCCCGTGGAACGCAAAAACGTGCGAGCAGGCGGCGATGGGAGGGCATCTCGAGATTCTGCAGTGGGCGCACGCAAACAGCTGCCCATGGGACGAGAAGGAGATGTACGTCGCCGCTCAAAACGGCCACGAGGCGGTGGTGTGGGCGCTGATCGAGGCGGGCGCAGACATGAACAGGGCGGTGGATGACGGCACAACGCCTCTGTTCATCGCCACTGAAAAGGGCCAAGAGTCGGTGGTGCGGGCGCTGATCGAGGCGGGTGCGGACATCAACAAGGCTACGGATGACGACATGCCGCCACTGTATCTCACCGCTCAAAGAGGTCAAGAGGTG
>Ga0115007_10000233_pt1 | contig 36255 bp, 41 predicted proteins | sample ArcOceMetagenome_2_FD_87166 | JGI IMG/M metagenome (GOLD analysis project Ga0115007, IMG submission 87166) | Marine eukaryotic phytoplankton communities from Arctic Ocean - Arctic Ocean ARC135M Metagenome | ecosystem: Environmental > Aquatic > Marine > Oceanic | place: Arctic Ocean | collected...
AATCTATGATGGTTAGAGGTGATGATTTCTATATGGCTGTTTGTAACAAAACTGGTTCTATTGCTATTTACAATGAAAGTAGAAATCTCTTTTTGAGTCCTATGGCTGATGGACCTATTAAATTTGTTGGTAATTTAGAAGATGGATTGAATATTCAAAATATTAGTAAATATGGACGTGATTTCAGTATTGTAAGAGTTCCATATGCTTTTAAACTTTTGTTACAAGAAATAAAGACAATGAATGTTGTAATGAGAATTATTACAGAAGACAATGTAAACCAAATGACTAATTTATCATATACTGATAATTACAAAATAGTTAGTGGATTTAACAACTTTAAAAAAATAAATGATTCTCTCCAAGAAAAACTTGGTGCTTCTACTGAATTAGCAGAAAATATAGAACAACAACTTGAAGACAAACCAGAAGAACAACCTGAAAAAGAACCATTTCGTCCACCTTCTCCACCAAGAACCAAAGAATTTGGATGGACTGATGATACAGAAATAATAAGTCAACCGGGTTCTCCACCGGGTTCTCCATATACTTCTTCACCCAGTTCTCCATCATTACCTAGAAAAGAAACTGATATGAAAGGTGGTGAAAAAGAAGAACCTAATATTATAGAAATAAATACAGAAGAACTTAAAGCAGAAACAGATGATATTATAAATTTAGTAAATGATGCTGAAGAAGAAAGTTCATTGAGTATTTTAACGAATATAGAAAATGAAAATGGAGAGAATGGAGAAAATAATGAAGAATTTAAAGAGGAAGAAACAAAAAAAATAATTAATTAAAATAAATAAAATTGAAATTGAAATAAAAATAAAATAATATTATAAAATAACAATGAGTCAAAAGAATCTTACTCCTATTATCTCACGCATTTATACTGGTCGTATTAATTTGTTGGACCAACTTCATACACGTGGATTTGATATATCAAAATATGCAGGTTTTAGCGTATCTGAAATTAGTATTTTAAAAGAAAAAAACCAATTGGATATGTTGATTGAAGGAAAAAATAATGAAAAGGTGTATGTTAAATATCATGTTGAACAAAAGGCACTTAAAAGTAGTCAAATCTACAATTATGTAGAAGATTTATATGAGATTGAACAACTACTCGAAAAAACAGACCAGCTGATAATTATTATCAATTCTAATGTGAATGATACTATTGTGAATGAAGTTCAGCAAATTTATAATACAATGGGATATTTTATCACTGTATTTAATATACAACAGTTGTTGTTTAATATTCTCGAACATGTATTGGTTCCAGAACATAAAATTTTGAGTAAGGATGAAAAAGAAGAAATATATAAAAAATATAATATTCAGGATAATAGTCAATTGCCTGAAATTTCTAGATTTGACCCAGTATCAAAGGCAATCGGTATTCGTCCTGGTGAAGTATGTGAAATTACACGAAAAAATAAAACAGCAATTGAATCTAAATTTTATAGATTTTGTTATTAATATATATATATAAATGGAAAATCAACTTGAATTATTTGAAAAGAAATATTATCTTTTATTAGAAAAATTTAAAAAGGAATATATATTGTATAAAAGCACAAATTCTAAAGAATATAAAAATATTTTTTTAAACACTGAAAATAATATTAATAAATTGTTAAAAGATATTTTTTTGTTTAAATCACAATTATTAGGAGAAACAGATACTATTGATAAAAAATTAACAAAACAAAATGATGAAATTGAAAAAGATAGAGTAATTTCAAAAAAACTTAAGAATAAATTAATCTCTCTTCGAAATGTTTACACAGCATCGGAACCTATGAAAGAAATAAGCAATGCACAATTTAACAATACCATTATTGACTTATTATTAATGATTAGTATATTTACTGTTTTATTATTTGTCTTTTATAAAGCATAAGTTCTTTTTATTTAAAAACTTATTTTTTTAATGAAATAGTATATAATGCAAGAAGCATCAAACAATATAGACCAAGATTTCAATAATTCTTTAAGAGAACATTCTGTTTTAATGAATGAATATAGTCGTGGTTTAATTCATGGTAATCTAAAAAATAAAAGTCAACATGAAAATGAACTTGGAATGTTAAATGATAAATTGGTTGGTTTAGCAAACAAGATGTTTCAATCTATCGACAAAAAACAAGATAACGATGCGGTCTTTGATGATAAACTTAGAGAGAAAAGAATAATAGTACAAAATAAAATAGATGATTTAGAAAAAGAACGGTCTATTATTAATAAATTACGTAACAATAAAATTACTTTGAATAAAGATGTTTCCTCTGTTAACTCTTTGGTTGATTCAAATAAAATTCAATATCACTTATGGATGTTAGGAAGTATTGTATTACTTGTGTTTACACTTCACCACTTAATCAGATAAAATTTTAACTTTGAATATTATATAATGAGCAATGTTAAAAAGGAAATGAAAAGTTTAGAAAAATTAAAAAATAAAATGAATAAATTGTTAAGTTCATATGGTTCTTTACAAAAAGTTCATTCTCATGAAATATTAGAAGATTTACAAAAAACACAATTAAATCAATTCAGAGGAAATGTTGTAAATTTAAAGGAATGTAACATTGATTGTCCTGCTGGTTTTAGTAAGTTGGTTACAGAAAATAAATGTCAATGTATTTCTTCTTGGAATAAAGATTGTGGTGAAAATTGTGCCTTTGAAAAATGTAATCAAAAAAATCTAGAATGGATACCTCTTGATTACACAAAAAACCCTTATACTTGTGACAGCAAATCAAGTAAGAAAACAAATAATTTTTTTGTTTCTTCAAATGATACAATTCATAAAGTTTATCCTTCTTCTTTAAACTGTAAAAAAGAACCACTTACAACAAACTATTATGTACAAGGTTTTTTAGAAAATAATGGGTTTACTTTAGGAAAACCTCTTAATAAAAGTCAACCTTGTGAAGTTTCTTTATCAACTACAAGTTATTCAAAAGATGTTAAAAAAATAAATGATAAATTGTTAAAACTTGCTTCAAAGACCCATAAAAAAATTATCTCTCTTCAAAAAAGAAAACAAATAGTCGATCATGAGTCTTCTCTTGATGAACAACAAATTAAAGAAGACCTCAAAGAGTATGAAGATTTTATTAAATCTTTTAAAGAATTCAGTGTTAATAATCCATCTCTTGACGGTATGAATGAAGACACGTCATTACGAGTTAATTCTCAGTATACACAATATTTACTTTATTTATTTCTTGTTGTAATTTTATTATTTTTTATATTTTATCATTTGCAAAAATAATTTATATCAAATTTATATATAATGGACTCACAAGACAGTAATTCATTACTTGACAATATTAAAAAATTACAAATTTTAGAACAAGAAATGTATAGTCAGTTACAACAACTTCATAATCAATCTTGTGTTACTAGTAAAAGTGTTGAAGACATGGAAGAATCTCCTTCTAACAATTTAAGATGTAAAAATAATCAAATACTAAATAATAACGGTAAACGTATTATAAATTACGATACTGTTGATAAATGTCTATTAGATTGTAAAAACAATAAAGACTGTAAATCTGTCTCTTATTATACAAATAATTATACCGGAAACTGTATGTTATGTAAAGACAATATTGATTCTTCTATGGATAGTGCTTGGAAAACATTAAAAGGCATTTCAACACGCACATATAATAAAATTATGAAAAAAAATAACTCTGTTGACCAAAAATGTAGTAAAGACATTGTTACAAAACAAAACAAAATTTTACAAAAAATAAATCAAATTACAAACGTTCGTTTAGATTTATTTAAAAAAATACAGCAACGTTATGATAATGTTTCTGAAAATCTTGAAACAGATAAAGACAACTTAAAAAGTCAAATAGCTATGGTAAATGTCGTAGAAGACCAAATCAACCAATTAAAATCAAATGTAAAAGCTATGAGACAAGATAAAAACAATAGATTACGCATGATTCAAATAGGAAATTATGAATACAAACGTTATCAACAGCTTAAAGAAATGATGAGAACATTATTTTTTGCTTGTCTAATTATAGCACTTGTAAGTGTAGCATTGCAAAGAGGATTATTACCAAGCAGTATAGCTAGTGGAACTATATTTTTAGTATTTATTCTAAGCACATTAGTAGTATTCTATAAAATGTATGACCTTTCTTTTAGAAGAACAGACGATTTTGATAAATATAATTTCTTTAATATGGAGACTTCCGCTGGTGAAGGTTCTCAAGATGAAAACAGTATCTTTACTCATGACAAAGCCTTTTTTGAAAAGTTAATCGAAGACACTGATAGCAATATTCAAAATTTAGAAAAATCTGCTATGTCTAACATGAACCAAGGATATAAAAAAGCAAGAGATTATGGAAAAAAAATATCCCAAAAAATGCCAAAAAAACAAAATGTAATCAAAGTATCTGTTGATGTAAAAGAGAGAAAACCAAATCTTATTGAAGGGTTTGAAGGATTTTAAAAAATTATAAATAAATAATATATATAAATGAATACTGAATTATTAATGAAATTATTAAATAATGGTAATGGATTAGATAAATTAGCAAATATTAAACAAACTACTAACCAAATCATATGCGATGAAAAATGTAGAAAAGATAAGAAAGGTCTTGAATTATATAATGAATTTTTAAAAGCAAAGAAAGATAGCACAGAAAACCCAGAAAAATTAAAAAAAGCAGAGAGAGATTATTTAATTTTTGAAAAAGGTGGAAACTATTATAGAGACTTTTTGGAAAAAAATGCCAAAAAAGAAATTAATAAATACGCAAAAGAACTAGAAAAAGATTTTCAAGACGAATTTAGAAATCTGAAAATATTATTAAATAAATATAATTCACAAAAAACATATGAGAAAAATATAGATGATTTAGTTTCCACTTATGATGATAAAGTAAGCAAATTAAGAACAAAATATAGTGAATTGGAAAATAAAAATAATATAAATCATCGTTTAAAAATTTATGAATATAACGAAAGTAATTATTACAATACAATAATTTATTATATGAAAGTTATATACTATGTAATTTTTATTATTTTTGTAGCATATAAGGTCATTTATAAAGGAAACATAAGAAACACAAAGTATTTGATAAGTATATTCCTTTTATTAATTCTTCCTTTGTTTATTTAAAAATTGATTTCAACAAAAATTAATAATCAAAAGTATCATAGAGAATATGAGCACCCTTCGTAACACAATCATCATATCAAAGTCTATTAATACATTTTACAGAACTAAATATACCAGTCCTGTAAAATGTTTGAACCCATCATTTGTATATGAAATGAACAATAACATTAATATACAAAAAAAGAAGGATAAACTTGTTAATTATCAAGATAAAATAACTTATATGTATTATGTTTATAATACGATTAAAGATGAAGATAAGTATTTTAAAGAAATGACAGAAAAACTAGCATTTAAAAACTAAATTATAATTGTTTTATCATATTTTGAAATTGTTTTGAGAACATAAATTTTTTTCTTTCTTGATAAGGAACCTTTTGTAATATCTCTTGTATTTTTTCACCAATATTTCTAGCAATATTTTGACTTTCTCTTCCAAGTATAGCAAATTTTTCATCATCGGTCATGTTTTCATTTTTATCTATAGTTTTTTGATATTTTTCTACTTTTTCAACAATTTTATTATTAATTAATTCACCTGTATCATTAATACCTTTTTTAATATCTTCATCTTCTATTTTATTAATAGATTCATCAACATTTTTAAGTTTACTTAATTTTTGTTGAATAGAAGTATTTTGAAAGTTATCTACAATATCATTCATTTTTTTTTCAGAATATTCTTTAAGTTTTTTATTATATCCGTCATTTGACAAATTTTCTTTATTAAGTTTTCTTGAATATTCTTCAATATCTTTTAGTACCTTTTCACCTTCTTTTTTTCCAAATTTTCTTTGTTTACGTTTTGAATTTTGAATAGTAATATTTGTTAAGTTATTAACAAATTCCTTATCTTGTTTTTTTTTGTTTTTTGAAAAATTCATAGAACTTATGTTTTCAGTTAGTTTTCTTGAAACATCAGGTAAACCTTTAATTTGAGTATCAAGTATTTTTTTTTCTACAAGTTTATTAGTTTCATTCAAATGTTTATTTTTATCATCAGAAATTTTAAGTTCTGATGGGGTAAATCCTTCTTTTTCGTTATTATCATAACCACCACGAGTAGTCATTTCTAATAAACGTTTTGTATATGAATGACCACCTTTCATTTTACGTTTTTGAGAGTTTTTTCTGTTTTTCATTTTACGTTTTTGAGAGTTTTTTGCCTTTGAATTATAAATCTTAGTTTTATTGTATGTATTGTTTTTCTTACGACGTATTTTCAAAGTTTTTTTAACCATATATATATTGTTAAGATAAGTTTTAATAATATATATATTGTTAAGATAAGTTTTAATAATATATATATTGTTAAGATAAGTTTTAATAATATATTATTGTTAAGATAAGTTTTAATAATATATTATTGTTAAGATAAGTTTTAATAATATATTATTATATATGAGTGATTGTCCTAAATTCACAGAAGAAGAAATAAAGAAAAAATTATATTCAAATACAAATGATAAACAACAAACAAAGACAGTTATTTATTCTAAAGCAGTAACAAAAAAAATTACAAATTCATCATGTAATTAATCAACCTCTTCAATTGTTGGACCGTTATTTGTATCTTGATTATTTTGAGATTGTGCTTCTTGTTGTCCTTGTTGTCCCTGTTGTCCTTGTTGATAAACTCGTTGCATAATAGGATTCGTAATTTCAAGAAGTTCTTGTTGAAGGGTTTTAAATTGGTCTGTATCTAATACATCTTCTTCTAATACTTTTAAAAATTCATCTACTTTTTTAAGAACAAGCTCTCTTTCTTCTTCATTTGTCTTTTCTTTTAAAGATTCTTCATTAAAAGAATTTTTCATTTGAAAACATAAATTCTCTAACTCATTTTTAGTATCAACGCGAAGTTTCATTCGTTCATCATCTTCCTTATATTTTTCAGCATCATCTACCATACGCTGAATTTCCTCTTTACTAAGACGTCCTTTATCATTTGTGATTGTAATTTGTTCTGACTTTCCATTTGCTTTATCACATGCAGATACATTCAAAATACCATTACTATCAATATCAAATGTAACTTCTATTTGTGGAACTCCACGAGGAGCAGGTGTAATTCCATTTAATTGAAATTTACCAAGCATGTTGTTATCTTTGGTAAACTTACGTTCTCCTGCATAAACTTGAATCAATACTCCTGGTTGATTATCTGCGTATGTAGAAAAAGTTTGACTCTTTTTTGTTGGTATTGTTGAATTTCTTTCAATAAGAGGAGTCATAATACCACCTGCTGTTTCTAAACCTAAACTCAATGGTGCAACATCTAGAAGCAAAATATCTTTAATGCTTTCTTCATTATCACCATTTAAAATAGACGCTTGAATTGCAGCACCATAAGCAACTGCTTCATCAGGATTAACGGATTTATTCAATTCTTTTCCTCCAAAATAATCACTCAACATTTTTTGAATAGCAGGAATTCGTGTTGAACCTCCAACTAAAACAATTTCATCTATATCATTTTTAGATAATTTAGCATCAACTAGTAATTTATCAATAGGTTGAATACAATCACGAAAAAGTTGATTACAAATATTTTCAAACTTAGCACGAGTAATACTTGTATAAAAATCAATTCCTTCAAATAATGAATCAATCTCAACAGAAGCATTCGCCGAACTACTTAATGTTCTTTTTGCTCGCTCACATACAGTACTAAGACGACGCAATGATTTCACATTAGTCGTTAAATCCTTTTTATGCTTACGCTTAAACTCTTGAATAAAATGTTGAACCAACAAATTATCAAAGTCCTCTCCACCAAGATGAGTATTGCCAGAAGTTGCTAATACTTCAAAAATTCCGTCATCGATATTCAAAATAGAAAGGTCAAATGTGCCTCCACCACAATCAAAAATTAAGACATTTTGTGCTCCACCCTTTTTATCAAGACCGTAAGCCATTGCGGCTGCTGTTGGTTCATTAATAATACGGAGAACATTCAACCCAGCAATAGCTCCGGCATCTTTTGTTGCTTGACGTTGACTATCGTTAAAATAAGCAGGAACAGTAATTACTGCATTTTTAATATCTTCACCTAAATAATTACTAGCAATTGATTTCATCTTTGTCAATACCATCGATGAAATCTCTTCTGCCTGAAATGTTTTTTTTTCTCCTTTATATTCAACTTCAATAAGACATTTTTCATCTTTTCCAGAAGAAACCACAGAAAATGGAAAATACTTAATGTCACTTTGAACCACTTTATCACTAAATTTTCTTCCTATAAGACGTTTAGCGTCAAATACAGTGTTTATAGGATTCATAGAACTCTGATTTTTTGCTGATTCACCAATAAGACGTTCTTCATCAGTGAAAGCAACATAGGAAGGCATCGTTCGATTCCCCTGTTCATTTGCAATAATCTCTACTTTACTATTTTTAAAAATACCAACAGCACTATATGTTGTACCTAGGTCGATACCAATAGCTCTAACCATTATACAAATATTAAAAAAAATATTTAAATCATTTTAATATATTAATTTTACATTATTTAATAGTCAATCTGTTCTAAATCTTCAAATTTCCAATATTCACAACCGCCATTTGGAATAGGACGACGAACAATAAAGGGTATTTTCTTGGCTTTATATTCAATCATAGCAATAGTGTAACCATCAATTACACCATCTGGAACATTTACAAATACTGGAGCATCTCTATTGATTTGCTTAGCACGAACACCAAGAATCTTAGCCCTTTCATACTTTGTAATAAAAGGAATTGTTTTATGAAGTGGGTCAATTACTTTTTTATTACTATCTCTTACTATTTTTGACATAAGAACTATTTCTTCATTGTTATGTTGAATAATTTCTGGATGATTTTTAATAATATATTTTTCTTTTGATTCTATATCAAATTTTTGTAATTCTTCTTCCTCTTCACTTTCTTCTTCACTTTCTTCTTCTGGTTCAAAAACCATACCTATACCGTCTTGTTCACCTTCATCTTCAGGGTCGCCGCCTATTTGTGTTTCATTATCAGTTTCGTTTAAATCACTTTCATAATTCTCTTCAAGTCCATCTATATCTTCGTTTGGTTCTTGTTCGATTAATTCAACATCTAGTTCTATTTCACCATATTCCTTTTTTTCTTCAATTGGTTCGGTATAATCAATAATATTTTCTAAATTATCAAGGTCGTTTGCTGTTTTTGTGAAAGACATTGTTATAATTAATAAACAGAATAATATTAAATCAATTTTTTTTTAATTAATTTTTTCTATTTGTTCCCTATTTGTAGTCCAAATAGAATCACAATTTACACATATATAAACATATTTAATATCTTCATTGTCGTATCTTATGTAAATAATCTCATTCTTTTTTCGTTGTGCTTCATTTTCACTATTACTATTACATTCAGAATTTGGACAAGCAATATTGTTAATTCTAGGTAATGTTGGGTCTAGTTTTGTATATTTATTTACAATATGATAATACTTATTTTCTTGTCTTTTTAGATTTGTAAAAGAAACACACATATTATCTTCACTGATTTGATTGTCAATATTACCACATTTTCTACAATAATAAACTAACTTACTATTGTCTTCTTCATTGAGACGAATGTAATACATATTTTGACATTTGCTACAGAAGTGCATGGTCTTATAGTGAATATACATTATTTTTTTATTATATTTTCAATTTTAATTTATAAATTTAACAATACAAACTTTTCATAATTGCTAACTCACTAACCAACTTTTTATAATCAATCTTTACATTAAAACTGTAGATAAAAATACGTATTTCTTTATTTTTATAGTTATTCATATTATTTATTTGTTTCTCTATTCTCTCATAATTTTTAATAAAGTGCTGAATTATTGAATCTCTAAAGCACATATAAAATATATTATTTCCTTCTTGTAATGATTTTAGATTATATAAAATAGACCTTTCTAGATTCTTAAAAGAAATCGAAATATTAAAATTTTCAAAATCTTTGTGTCTTTCACTAATTCCAGGTTCATTCAACAATGGTTTTTCATTCATAACAGATGAAATTGTAAGTAATATAGAAGATATATTTTGACAAGATGTCCATTGCTCTCCTTTCCATGTATTCAAAATAGATAAACAAACCTTACCATCTCTATATAAATTAGGATGAAATCTAGTTTCAGTATCATTATTGTAATATGTAACTTTTGGAGGATTTACAGGATAATTATTTGAATAATCTAATTTAAAAAAATAATATCCATTCTCATACGGGGTGTTTTCACTACCAATAATCATACAATATCCTAGTTGAATATTCTCATCATCATGTTTATAATATATTCCATTTTCTTCAAGAGGGTTCTTCATAATCTGTGATACATCCTTAATAAGTCTTTTTATATTCGAATTCATAATTTCAATAATATTTCATATTTAGAAATGTTTAAGCATTATTCATAAATAATATTCTTAGCAGTCAAATTAATTGTTAACCGTATAAATTATTTTTAAAATACTTTTAAATTTTGAATAAAATTGATTTCAAATTAAAGTCTAAAGTATATTCAACTACAATGGAATCCAAGCAGAAAAAACATTCAAATTGTGCTGTTGATAAATTATTATTCAAATTTCTTAGCAAAGATGGTGATGAAATTACAAATACACGAATTCCAAATAAAGAACTTGGTTTATTTGGAGGGCGTTTTTCAATTCCCGAAAAAGATTATCCCAGGTTTTTAAAAACCTATCATAATGATGTTTTTGTTAAAAACATAAAACAATTTTTGACTGAACGTCAACCACCAGTAGGGCCTGTTGTTGTAGATTTAGATTTTCGGTACAGTCCAGATGTTGAAGAAAAACAGCATAGCGATTCTATGATTTTTGATTTACTTTACATTTATATTGAGCATATATTCAGACTATTAGATATTGAAGAAGATTTTAAATGTTTTGTTTTGGAAAAAGATGACGTCAACACGAGCAAGGAAGATATTACAAAAGATGGAATACATATACTATTTGGAATTAATGTAGACCGTCCAATTCAACTAATGCTTCGAAATGCAGTGTTGAAAGAAATTGATAATGTATTTGAAGGATTACCTCTTCAAAATGGTTATGAGGATGTCCTTGATAGGTCTGTTAGTAAAGGAGATGCTCCTTGGCAGATGTATGGTTCTCAAAAACCAGGTCATCAACCTTATAAAATTAAACGTATTTATAGAGTTTCAAAATCTGATAAGTCTATTAAACAGCTACCAATGATGAATGACATGGAAATTCTATTGAGCATAAGTGCACGGAATAAGACAAATCAAACTTATATTATTAAAGATGAATTTAAAGAAGATTATAATAAGTTCAAAGAAAAGTCTAAGGCAACACGTTCTGGTGCACGAGCTGGAAATAATCCAATTAGACTTACTGGAGATATTTTGGATCTGAATAATATTGATAATTATGATGATTTTAATGAAAAAATGGAATATTACATTGATGGAGTGTCAAACGAAGAATATAAGTTGAAATCAATATTTGCTGACTTAAAACTACTTACTCCTGAATATTACAACTCTTATGATTTGTGGGTAAAAGTTGGTTGGGCACTTCGTGACACATCTCCAAAATATTTTGCTCTTTGGATGTGGTTTAGTGCTAAATCTGAAAAATTTAGCTTTACAGACTTACAAGACCATCATGATACATGGATAAACATGAAAATAACTACAAAAGAATACAAATGTCTTACCTACAAGACTATCAGTTATTGGGCAAAACAATGTAATCCAAAAGAGTATGAAAAGAACTACAAGAATACGTTGGATTATTTGATTGAAATGACTGCTGGAAGTAATATTGGTGGAAATAAAGCACAAGGAACAACTGAATATGATATTGCTAAGGTAATTTATTTTCAATGGTGTCACATGTTTAAGTGTGCTTCTATTTCAAAGAGAATTTGGTATAGATTTATTAATCACAAATGGGAAATTACTGACAGCGGGCATGCTTTAAGATATAAGATTTCAGATGACCTTGCTAGTATTTATATTCAAAATTGTCAAGTAATTTTGAGTGCGATGGATGATATTAGTCCTGATAATGAAGAAAAGAACAATGCTTTAAGAATCAAAGCAGCAAAGTTCGGTGAGATTGCTCGCCAATTAAAACAAACACGATTTAAAGATAGTGTTATGAAGGAGTGTAATGAATTGTTTTATGATAAAGAATTTTTGGATTGTCTAGACAAAAATCCTTACTTGATTTGTTTTAATAATGGTATTGTTGATTTCAAAAACAAAATTTTTAGAGATGGTCAACCTGACGATTACATTTCAACTTGTACAAATATTGATTACGCTCCTCTTGATAAAATTATGAAAACTGAAAAACAGAAGATTAAACTAGACCAAGCTCTACTATTTCTTAAACAATTATTTCCTGTAAAAGAGGTTTTCAAATATATGTGTGAGCATCTTGCTTCTGTTCTTATTGGGACAAATGAAAATCAAACATTTACTCTTTATGTTGGAACTGGAAGAAACGGTAAGAGTAAACTAATTGAATTAATGGAAAAAATTCTTGGTGAATATAAAGGAACTGTTCCTACTTCACTTGTTACTCAAAAGAGAAACTCTATTGGAAGCACTTCACCAGAAGTAGCTCAATTACAAGCAGCAAGATATGCTGTAATGCAAGAACCTTCAAAGGGTGATGTTGTAAATGAAGGTATTATGAAAGAACTTACTGGAGGTGACCCTATTCAAGCTCGTCCTCTTTATAGAGATTCTGTTGTATTTACTCCTCAATTTACACTTGTAGTTTGTACAAACAATCTATTTGAATTTCGCAGTAATGATGACGGCACATGGCGACGAATTCGAATTGTAAAATTTGTTTCAGAATTTGTAAATGAAAGTGAAATCAAACCTGATAGACAATATCAATATCCAATTGATAAGAAGATTAGTGAAAAGTTTCATGATTGGGCACCGGTCCTAGCATCATATCTTGTTAATATTGCCTACGAAACACAGGGTCTTGTTAAAGACTGTGAATCTGTAATGAAAAGCAGTTATGAATATCGTGAAGACCAAGATACAATCACACAATTTTGTAACGAGCGTATTATTGAAGAAGAAGGAGCTAGTATCAAGCAAACTGAACTTATGCAAGAATTCGGACAATGGTATGAAACTATTCATGGAAAGCGTGGTCGCCCAAAGAACAAGGACATCAAAGCATATATCCAAAAGCGATATTACAAGAATGAAAGAGTTACAAAATGGAAGGGTATTCGTCTGCTTTACAATGATGAAATTGAAGAATAATAGATAAATAAAAACAAATAACTTTGACTTATTAATTATTTTTTAATTAAGTTAAACATAATGAGTGAAAAAAAGAAATATATTATTGAACCAAATTATAAAAAATCAGCATATCAATATGACGAATGGGAAAATATATTAAAAAATGGAAAACGAAATACTTACAATGAACGACGTTGTTTTAAATAATTATGAATTTGAGATGCTTGAGTTATTTGATGGTTGCCATATGTATGTTGAAATTAACGACGAATATAAGTATTCTAAAAAAGAAATGCAAGAAATTAAAGAACTTATTTATTGTGATATAACTGAACCAGAATATGAATATGATAGTGAAGAATCATTTGATTTAGATGAAATAATATTATGTGATAATGGTTGGACAGAATGTGATACTGTTTATGGGTTTACTTCTAGTGTTAAGTTAAAGATATGTAATGATTAACTAAATGCAGAGAGAATAAAAAATATTAAAATTATTAAATTATAATATTTTTTGATTATTTAGTTAATTAACATTTCCACCTATTTCCACAATTCAAACAAGAAACAAAGGTTGTCATAGGTTCATCAGCAGAACGAGTTTGAAGTTCATAATAAGTACACTTGTTTTTCTTACACTTAAAACATTTAAACTGGTCTGTTGATGCTTCCATATTAATTTCATATTTACTCTTATCTCTTTTAATTTTATCTTGAATCAGTTTATCCCAAGTTTCAGGTGACATTTCTTGATGCGAAAAACTTGACAATTGACTTGATAAAATACTACCATCTTTAATTTTTTCCAATAAATAATTATTACCTACATATGTTGTTGTTTTAAGATTCAAATAAATTGTTCTAAAACGGTCAATATATATTTGAACAAACATTGGATGGTTCCATCTTTTTACTACACGACGCTTATTTGCTTCTGTCAACGCCCAATTATAAATACCTTTTTCAATATTCTTTGAACGATTCTCTGCTTTTTCACAATCATCTAACAAAACCAAGAATTTCTTTGAAATATTATTACGAAAGGTTTTATCATTTTCAATGTGCATTTTGATACATGTTAAAATAATTCTTTTTTTAAATCAATTTTATTCTGATAAATATTCATCTTCAGATAATTCAGAAATACAACCAATGTCCTCTTCCTCCTCTTCTTCATATTCTTCTTCATATTCTTCTTCGCTCATCGCCTCAATCATATTCGATGTTTCATGTTCTTCTTCGCTCATCGCCTCAATAATATTCGATGTTTCATGTTCTTCATCAGTAATTTCAAGTTCTTCTTCAAGTTCTTCTTCAATTTCTTCTTCACTTTCTTCTGGTGTATCTTCTTCCGCTTCCTCTACTTCTGCTTCATTTTCATGAAATGATTTATCACTTTCATATTGTTCTTCATCTACAACAAAATTATCCTTTTTGTAACCATGCTTTGTAAGATTTTCAGGAGCAACAAATTCTTCTTCTTCCTCCTCTTCTTCAGATTTAGAAATATCTTCAAAACCACCCATTAGTTTATCATAAATCAACTTCCACATATTTTTACTTATATTAATAAATTTTTCATCTTTAAACTCACCTTTATGAGCAAGAATAGCAATACTACCAAAATATAGTTCTTTATCAAGAGGATAAGGCATTTCATATTTGTTTTCATTGTTAGCTCGTCCTTCTACACGAGCAAATACAGAAACACACAATATTTGATTTTTAATCTTAATTTTCCAAGTATGCCTTTTGTCAAAATTTGTTAATTTACGAAATCTACATTTTTTAGAAATATTTTCCAACGAAATTTCGTTAATTTTTTCTTCTTTAATTTTTCCTGTTTTATCAATAATTACAACGTCAACCATTTTATACAAAGTAATTTTCAAATGGGTTTAAATAGTTTCACTCAATTTATTTAATGAAAATCTATCTTGAAAACACTCATATACTTCCAAATCATCTAGAACAACATGCCCATAAAGAAAATATTGTTAAAAATATTGTTAAAAATATTTATTTAACAGAATATGGTAAGTTAGAAATTCATAATAATAAATTAATCTTATTTAAATTAGATAATATTAATGTAGAAAAAGTAGAAAATTTTATTGATAATTTTATTTTTTATTTCTCTCAAGAACATTGGAAAAAATGGAAAAATATGAATCATATTCCTTATAACCATATTCCGTTACAAATACAATATACTAATTATAAGATAACAGAAAAATTAAAATATGTTATTGAAACAGTAGATGATAAAATTGTAGATTATTATTTTGATACTACGTATACCAAAGAAGATTTTCATCTAAAAGATGAATTAAATTCGTTTCTTATTAAATATAACAATTCTAATTAATTATAAATATGATTGTCTATGTTTTTTTAAGAATATTTCTTTCTCTCTCTATTATTCTTGTCATACATTACTTATATGAATACTTTAAGCAATCTTTAACAAATCCGATAGAGAGAAATGTAATTAATGAAACAAATAAAAAATACGAAGAAATGTATTCAATATTAAAAAATAATAAAAATACACAGGATTTGAATACAAGTACAACCGGTGTAATGGAGACTGAATTAGACGATTTTATTTCTAACTTAGAAAATTAGTTAAAGGCATTATGGTAAAATAAATATAATGGAGTTTAAAAATTTTGAAAAAAGTAATATTTTAAAACAATTTCCAAAACTTGAACTTTCTTATGAGAAAAAAAGTCATAAGAAAGTTTTCAAAGATATCTATTTAGCTATTCCGAAAGGACAAAAATGTTTTGCATGGTTTACATTCCATAAAGGTTCACCTATTTGTCTTTTTTTATTTAAAGATTATAAAGGCGATAGAATTGTTACTGTAAAAAGTCATTTAGTATGTTTTAATGACTTACTTTGTGCTGGAACTATTGTTTACGGAACTTTTATTTATCATAAACAGAATAAATTTTTTTATACAGAAGATATTCTTGTATATCAAAATAAAACTTTAGGTAATATTTCATTCTCTCATAAATTAAATTATTTTCAAGAATTCTTTTCACATATTAAACAAATTACATATGGCGAACAGTTTGTTGTATTTGGAATGGTTCCATTGAATTCAAATTACAAAGAACTTCGTAGCAGCATTAAAGAATTTTATGTTGAAACGCACCATATACAACATAGGTATTTAAATAGACAAGAAGATTTCATTACTATTACCCCATATACGAAAGTGACAGAAGAGAGAAATCTTATTAGAACATTTAAAGTAAACGCAGAAGCACAAAACGATATTTATAATTTGTTTATTTTAGATAAAGAAAAAGAAGTGTATTATGATACAGCTTATGTATCCGATTTTAAATCAAGTAGTTATTTGAATTCATTATTTAGGAAGATTAAAGAAAATATTAATCTGGATGCGTTGGAGGAAAGTGATAGTGAAGAAGAGTTTGAATGTATTAATGAGGATAAGTTTATGTTACATAAAACATTTATAATGGATTGTAAACTTAATTATAAATTTAAAAAATGGGAACCTTTTCGTATATCTAAAAGAACTAGAATTGTTTCTCTAGTTGAATTGAAAAATATATAAGTAATATATATAATGGTAAAAGGAAAAGGAAAAAATATTGCTTTAATTAGAAAAGTAAATGACCAATTTGCCGACTTTAGAGGAGGTAAAAAATACGTCAAAAAACACAGTAAAGGTAAAAAAGGAGCTGGTTTTGGTATGCCTATGAACCCAGACCCTGCTTTTGGGTTTTCTTACCCCGAAGTTAAAAGGGTTGACACTTGTGGTTACACTGAAACCGCACAAAAATTAGGTGCTAGCTCTCCTAAATTGTTAAAAGGTGGTATGAAAATGAACCCCTTATTAGAAGCTAGACCTGATGGTGATGGTATTTCAAGTTATGGTTTTGCTGGTGATAAAGATGGTTTAAGCCGTTACGGTTCTTACGCTCCTGTTACAAAATACACACGCAAACGATGTGGTGGCAAAAAATCCAAAAAATCCATGAAAAAACGTAGTATGAAAAAACGTAGTATGAAAAAACGTAGTATGAAAAAACGTAGTATGAAAAAAAGAAATAAAAAAAGCATGAAACATCCCAATAAAAAAATGAGAAAATCCAGTAAAAAATATTCACGTAAACACATAAAGGGAGGTGGTAACTTGCCAACTAACTGGGGCGATGTTCCAAATACACCTGGGTTGAGCATGCCTATTGCTGTTTCTCCCAAAGATTCTAGTATGGCTAACCCAACCACTTACAAAAGAAATAATGTTTTAGGAACTGGTTCCTGCAAAGATAACTACAATCACTTTACAGGAAAAGGTTTTAGAACTCCCATTTTTGATAAAGATATTTCCAGCAAAAACCATATGTAAAAGATAAATCAAATACTATTATTCTAAATTCATATAACTTACAATAATAGTTTCTTCTGTTCTAATACAAACCAAATTTTTATTTAAAGTAATCATCTTAGATAAATTATATTTTTTTGAAAATGTCATTTCAATTAAGTGATAACTGTTTTTACAACCTTTTTGTGATATATAAGGTAAATTAAAATTTTTACAAACATAATTTATAGCAATCTTCCACTGTTGATAATCATCTAATACAGTATCTTTTATAATTGCAATAGTTGTCGGTTCTTTTATATCTTCTGTATCGAACATACAATCAATAGGAAATTCAACACATGCCTTTATGGCATTTTTATTTACTCTGGAAATAACACTCGTATAATGGGCATAATCAAGAAGACCCTTAATAATGCGACTATCAAACTCATTCAAAAATGGAATTAATTTATCACGTTTTTGTCCTCGTTCAGACCAGTCTGGTGTGCTATCATATACATAAGGAATTTTATATTTGTCCGCAAATTCATACATTTCTTTTTTTGTTATATCCAGAAATGGACGACATATATAAAATTTATCAAAATTAGATTTATAATTCATACCTTCAAGATTATCATAATTCTTTTTCTTAATAATATTCGCAAAAATATTTTCAACAACATCATCCTGATTATGTCCTAGAAATACATCATATTTCAAAAGTTCATAACAATGAAAACGAATTTCTTTCGTAATGTTCTCATAGTATTCACGATTTTTTTTATCTCTATTTCCATCTCTTGTAATTTCTGTAATATTTCTAACATAACATGGAACTCCAATAAGATTACAAAAGTAACTACATAATTCGCTTTCCAATTTAGAAGACCAACGATTATTATAATTTATATGAACCACACGAATATCTAGACTAAAATCTTCTTTGATAGCGTTTAAAGCATAGAGTAAAACCATACTATCAACTCCACCAGAGAGAGAAACTGTAATTCTAGAAATTCCATAATCTATAACAAATTCTTTTAAATCACGAATAATATCTTCATCATCTTTCGGAGAATCATATGGATGAATATTGTCACATGGTCTTCGTTTATCAAGAACCACTTTATAGTCCTCTTTATATTCTTCATTTTTTACAGGTTTCTTCATTTGATTAATTGTATTTAATTGAGTTAGTTTCTTCATTGTTGCTTTGTAAAATCTTCTATAAATAGAAGCATTTGTAATATCCTCATTATTTTTCAATATAGAAATAGATTCATTCATTTTAGGTATATTACCGAGATGACGCCAAGGAATCAAAATAAAACATTGTTCTACTGGTGTGCTATAATAAAATAGTATAGTTCTCTCTATTTTATCACTGAATTTTGCAGCTAACTGTGTAAACTTACGAACAATCACTAATGATGATTCATTCTCTTCTCTAAATTTGTGACGTATCAACTGGTCACATACAAGAACAGCAGAAACATACGGAACTCTTTCTTGTAATCCATATGTTTGCTTCATAGAAAAATACAATTCATTTAATTTTTCGTAATCAAGAAGACTTTCAAATTTGGATAAAATGAGAAAATCAAAATGATTTGATTGTGAAAACCAATGTTTCTGCTGTTGAAACCAAAATTTATGAAACTCCATTAGGTTATTTTTAAATGGTTCCATGTCGGTTTGTTGATTCATACTTATCGTTTCTTATTATTTAAATTAAAAATTAGAATAATTTCAATTTTAAAAGATAAAAACATATTCTATAATATAATTATAAAGTATGTTTGATACTGAATCATTTTTTAAAAAATATCAATTGTTTTGGCAATATCCAGTAAAAACAGAAGAAGAGTTTTATATTCAAAACAAAGATAATCCAAATTATATTGGTTTGCCATGGGCTACATTTTTAGATAAACGTATAGATTATAATGAACTAGTTAGAATATTGTTATCTTTAATAAAAACAAAAAATACATATACCTGTTGTCAACACATTAGTTTTAGAAAGTTAATTCCTATTATGAAAGTTCTTGGTATAAAAGTAGTTTATAGTCCTCATAAGGTAATGGGCGAAGATGAAATTCATGGAGTTTACATATACCCATGTCCTCTATATGCTGTAAATGTTGAAGATAATAGTAGAAACAAAGAATTAAAAACTGTTGATTACAATATCGTTGAACGTAAATACTTATATTCTTTTATGGGTGGTTATCAACCTTCAAATTATTTAACAAAAATAAGAAAAAATATATTTGACATGAAACATCCTGATGATGCATTTATTTTAAATACTGGTTCTTGGCATTTTAATAACGTCGTATATTCTAATAAACAAAATATAAATAAAGAACTCAATATTGATAATAATCATATACAAAAAACAAAGAATTATAATAAATTATTATTAGAAAGTCGATTTTCTTTATGTCCTAGTGGAAGTGGTCCTAATTCAATTAGGTTTTGGGAATCACTTGCAGTTGGTTCTATTCCAATATTATTAGCAGATACATTAGAACTACCAGAACATAGTTTATGGGAAAACGCTATTATAAAACTTGAAGAATCTAAATTAGAAACATTACCTGAATTACTATCAAAAATAAGTGAAGAAAAAGAAAAAGAAATGCGTGAAAACTGTATTCAATTATATAATTATTATAAAAATAATTATAGAAATTGCAAACATAATATTATTCACTATTGTTGTGGTTCTTATGACAAAGGTCATTATGGAGGAGTAGCTAGATATGATTATCATGTTAGTTTAGTATTTCCACATCGTATATTTATAAAAGGTCCAGAACAAAAAAATAAATTAATTTCATTATTAGAAAAAATACAAAATACTATTGTATTTACAGATAATCATCTAGCTTGTGATATACCTAATAAATATCAAACTATTTTAGTTCATCATGGAAGTGCTTTAACACATGCGGAACGAGAACCTTTATGGAATAAATATTGGAAAGATCTATGCTGTAACGGACAAAAACAAATGTTATCTTATAGAGATATAAATACAACAAAAATTTTGTCTTGTAGTACATTTTGTATAGACGAATTTTCTAAATTTTTTCCAAACATTTATAGAGAGTTTAAAAAATCAACAATTCTTCATACAAGCGAATTAAATGAAAAAATATATAAACAAAAATGGAACGATAAACCTAGAGTATTAGGAAATTGGAAAGATATTAATAAAGGTAAAGATGTCGTACAAATTTTACAAAAAGAACAAGATTATATATTTAATGATTTAAAAGTATCACCAATTAATGGAAATATAAAAGATTTTAATAAACGAAAACAAGACATCTATTTACAAAGTGATGTATTTTTACAATTATCTTTATGTGAAGGAAATTCATACTCTACATTAGATGCTTTATTATGTGGAATTCCTGTTGTAAGTTCAAATGTTGGATTATTTTATAAAGACGTTCCTGATGATTGTTTTGTTAAAATCGAATGGGAAAGAAATAATGATATTAAATATGTTAAATCAAAATTAGAATATGCATTAAAACACAAAGAAACTATTGGAAAAAAAGGACGTAACTGGTATTTAAATAATTGTAATATTAAAAAATGGAAAACACAAATGAATAAATTAGTAAATTAATATATAAAAATAAAAAAAATAAAAAATGCTTATCAATATTATAACTATATTTACATATATATAGTTAAGTATTTGTAATGATTATTATTAATAACCATGTTACAAATAAAATAGATTACAGTAATGGTTTCATATCGATAACTCCAAATAATGATTTAAGAGTTCAAAGTCTATATAGACCAATGTCTATATAGACCAATGTCTATTGTCGTTGATTGTTATAAATAACAAAAATCTCACGATTTAAAATTATATATTTGTAAACATTCAAGGTTGTAATAGACCCATTTCAATAAATTTTTTTGCTGTTTTGCGTATATTAATAGTATTTTGGTTGTTATTATAAGTGTGAAATAATGCTACATTATGGTTTGGTAAAAACCTAAAATATGTTGGTTTGTAAATTATGACAGTATCTATATTATTAGCGATTCTACAAAAATAATACCAAATATCATCCCCAGTTTTACATAATTCATTAATAGCATCAATGTTAAAAATCAAATTACCTGTTTTATGAAAGAATGATGGGTGTGTTACCATGCCTACACCACTATTTGCAAAATTATATTTTGAATGTTTCAAAATTGTTGGTTTCCTTTTTGTATAGATACAATCCGAAAAATCTTCATTATTAAAATCAAAAGTCCATCCTCTATATGAAATACAACATTTATGTATATTATAGTCGGAAATATAATCTTTTATTAAATTATTATTATAGATGATGTCATCATCTATAGTTAAAATAATACAATCTTCATACCATTTTTCTTTTAATAAAAACAATAATTTCCGATATGGTCCTATATTATTAACCCATTTAATTTCAAAAATTTTGTTCGAATTTATAAATTCAAGTAATTCTTTATTCATCTTCTTATTTTTGAAACCTTTATCTAGTAAATATGGTTCCTCTGATAAATAAATGAAACATTTATCTGGCAATACAGATTGAGTTATTATAGATTTTAATGATTGTAATAACATCGATTGTTTATCAAATATAGATGTCAAACTTAAATAAATTTTCATTTAATATTTTATAATAATATTATATTTTATATAGTTATCTAAAGTTTATCTAAAGTTATACAATGTGTATAATCAACATTCTTATTTAAAATATCGCTGTAAGATTCTTGTTGGCCAACTAAACAAGGTGAAATACCGTAAATATTTTTATATTTTTTCTGTAAATTAGCATAACAAACATCTATTTCACAGTAACATGTTTCTATTTCATTTATAATAGTATTATAAAAATGTTCATTCAACATATATGCATGAGTTGTATGACAATTTCTTAGTTTTTTTAAATTAGTAATATCTGTATCAATATACGGGTCACTTCTTACAACACTAAATCCTAAATAAAGCATATCAATTATTATATTTTTTTTATTTATTTTTTCTATAATAGAATCGAATTTGTGAATGAAATTGTCTGCCAATAAAAAATCATCTTCTAATATTAGAATTTGTTTAAAATTATTTTGCCTAGCATGTTTAATAATATTAAGATGACTTAATTTACAGCCCAACGAACCTATTATATAATTTGTATTAATACGTAAATTATTTTTAGAATATTGAATAGGATTAATTTCGTTTAAATCAGGTTTAATAGCATCAAAACGAATATATCGAGTTATATTATATTTATTTAACTGTTTAATGCACTTATCCCACCTATCGGTTCTATGTTTAAGATTAATTATATAAATTTGATTTATATTTTCCATAATATATATTTATATACATAATATATATTTATATATAGTTTTGACCTGTTCAATTAGCGTGACTATATAATATCTAATATAGCCTTTTCATTAATTATAAATCTTTTATATTGTTGTGCCTTATTATAATTATCTTCAATATATGGTTTTATTTTATTGTATAAATTATCATTGAGAGTTGGTAAAATATTGGTTAAATCATCCAGCGAATCTATCGTTATAATACCATATGTATTAAAAAATTTACATATACTTGGACAACCATAATATATAGGTACAGTACCGGTTAAAAAACAATCAATCAATTTTTCAGTAAACATATAATCTTCTTTACTATTTTCAATGGTAATTGAAAACATATAATCTTTTAAAGCATTAATTTTACCATTGGTTATATGTCTAGGAGTATGGTCGTGAGAATAAGCCTTTGTATTTGCATGAGGCAATTGTAAATAGTTTCCTCCATATATGTCAACTGGTACATTATGCTGTGTTATATAATTAGTAATAACATGTCTAAATTTATGACCGGATGTTGCTGTTTTATTAGATGTGACCATAGAACAAACTTTACTTTTGCTCCAAATTTTTATATATGAATCGTGTAACCAAGATGTACCATATAAATTCAATTTGTAATTTTCACATCTATCCAATAAAGTCTTATCAAATGTTAAAACTAGATCGAACTTATTATTATTATTAGAAATATAATCGTAATAAGTTCTATTAATTTCTGGTCCTTCCATCATTAAAGCAATATTTTTTTTCGCTTTTGGATCAATATTTTTTTGAAAATGATTTGTATATATAACAATATCTCCAACATCAACTTTTAAATCGCCATTGCCATTAGGTGTTAAATTTCTAATATAATGAATATTATCACTATCTGTAAAAAAATGTGGTTCATGACTACAATTACGATCTTTTAATTTTACAACAATTTTTTCTGACATTTATTAATATATAAGTAAAAATATTTATATATTAATAAATGTATATTTATGAAATTATTATTTATAGATAATTTACTAGGGTCGGGAATAACTGGTAGAATAGTACGTATGATATCTTACATTTATAAGTATTTACATAATAATAACATTAATCTCGATGATATTACACATATATATATAAAGGTAACAGAAATCCCAGAAATGAATTGTATATTTACAGAATCTGTAATACCAGATAAAACAATAAATATAAATGCTTCTAATGATTATGGTTATGGCATTAATTTATATAACATTTTTGCACAGCAAGATAACATGTTTGCTATTTATTCAAAAATTACAAAATTGATTAATTTCAATACAATAGCAGATAGTATTAATGGTTCATGCTATAATTTAGGAATACATATTAGATTAACAGATATGAATAAAAGCCATGGTCATATATATGGTAGTATAAATTACCAAAATTATATAAAAACAATTGATAATTATTTATTAAATAATAATAATTATAAAACTATATTTTTAGCAAGTGATAATATTGAAAGCCAAGAAAATATTATTAGTAATTTAACTAATTTAAATGTATTAGCAACGAATATTCACTATCATAATAATAAATTAATTTCAAATACAGCTATAAATGAAAACTTTACAGAATACCAAAAAAAAATGTTTTCAAATAAATTGTTTTTTATTGAAGTAATGAGAGATGTATTTGAATTGGCGAAATGTAAACATTTAATATATAGAACTAGTAATGTTGCAAATTTAGCTATTTTACTTTCAGATAGTTTAAAATATGATAATGTAACATTACTTAATAGAAAATAGTAAGTATTATTTTTGTATTTATAAATTTCTTATTATTCAAAATTATACTAATTAAAAGATATTTATTCATAATAATAATATTATTGTTATAATATTATTATTTAACTAATACAAAAAATTATTTTAAATGTAAAAATACTATACTATTAGTATTATATATATTATTTACATATTCTTTGTCATCTATAATGGAACATGTGTCACAATAACGAATATTTATATTAAATTTATTTTTAATTTCATCTGTAAAATCATGTTTTATCGCATTCCATACTATAATTCCACCATTCACATTACTAAATAATTTATAATATAGATTTCTATATTCTTTTGATATTTCACTCAAACTATAACTACTGAAAAAAAATATATCATTAAACTTATCAATATTGTTATATTCTTCTGTTGTTATAAATATACATTTTTTATTCATTTTATTTACTTCCAAATATTGTTTTTGGTAATTAATTACATTTGGTAAATCAATTAATATATATTTGTCATATTTTATATCTAACATATCAAATATTAACTGTGTTATTAAACATTGTCCCCCAAATCCTCCTCCAATTTCCAATATATTTTTTATTTTAATATCCTCTTTTAGAATATGATTTGCTTGTAATAATCCAAAATATATGTATTTTAATGTATTTGATGATGTTTTTGGTATCTCATCATTTACATATACTTTATATGGATTACCGTGTGTATCATTTTTTTTTATTAACTCTATAATTTGATTATTTGTTAATAAATTAATTTTCTTAGATTCATTATACCAATTTTTTGCACCATAATCATTAACTATATTATTAATATGCTCGGTCATATAATTAACACCAGCATTTTGCTTAAAATTATTTACATTAAATTCTAGCTTGTTCCATTTTTGATATTGAATTTCTACGTTGTTTGCCATTTTTATATATAATATATAATTTTATTTTTAAATACAATTAACCGTAAATAATATTTATACCAATTGAGACATATTAATTTGTCTAGATTCGAAATTATTTAACAAATAAAAATCTTTTAACTTTTCATCACAATTTAATGAAATTTTAAAAACACTATTATCTTTACAGTATTCTATTGCTTTATTTACTAATTCTTTGCCTATTTTTTTATGTCTATTTGAATCGTGAACAAATACATCTTCTATATGAGCATATATGGAAGAATTATGAATAAATTTTTGTTCACTTATAATTGTTATACTACCAATTAGTTGACCATTTTGTTCGCATACAATTACACAACCATTACTAAATATTTTATTGTATATTTTATTGAATTCACAAGATTCCATATCAATATTTACATTTCTAAAATTATTCATTAACCGCAAATATTTATCTTTATCTGTAATTTGTAGTTGTCTGTATTCAATTACATTTTGCTTGGCGATTATAAAGGACCTAATTAAATTACAAATATGTATGATTTGTTCATTTGTTAATGTTACATAAGATGGTAGATATAGACCATTATTTGATACATAATTACTATTTGGAAGTATAGAATCGTTATTATATATCATCGTTTTGTTTATTTCTACATATGTTTCTCTCGTTTGAACGCTATGTTGTTTTAAATAATAAATTAAATCTGTTCTAAACTTATTGCTGGGACAATATATATCAATAAACCATGGATGCCATCCTTCGAATAGTGGATGTATCATTTTAATATGATCTTTTAATTCTTGATAATATAAATTATATATTTCGCTCATCCTTTTAACACGATAATCTATTTTTTTCATTTGTTCAATGGTTATAACTGCTTGAATATCTGTATATTTTAAATTAATTCCAAATATTTCAAAAATATCTTTGCCACTTTCTTTGCGGCCAAAGTTTTTAATTTGATTAATTTTCATTGCTAGTTTGTCATTGTTTGTAACAAGATATCCACCTTGACCTGAACTAATAATCTTTGGTGTACTCAATGAAAAACATCCTATATCACCGTATGTTCCAAGGTATTTATTATTAGGAGAACAACCCATGGATTGAGCAGCATCTTCAATAAGATACAAATTGTTTTCTTTACAATATACTACAAAATCATCCATATTAGTATAACGATTATTAATAGATACGTGTAAAACCGCCTTTGTTTTGTTAGTAACAGTCTTCTTAACATCATTTATATCAAGTGAAAATGTATTTGGATTAACATCTATTATTACTGGAACTAAACCCAAGTGTTTTATAGAGTTAATACTAGCAATCATTGTATAATTAGGAACAATTACTTCGTCGCCTGGTTTAAGTTCTACTGCCATGAATGCTAATATCAATGCTGCCGTACAACTAGTTGTCATAATTGTATTTTTAACATTTAAATAGTTAGATATCATTTTTTCCAATTCATTTGTTTTTTTATATTCAGTGACAAAATTATCTTCCATCATATACTTATAACAAGCATCTGCCTCTGCTTTATCAAATGTAGGACGATGTTGCATTATAAACATATCTTCGTCTCTAGATTTTGGCAAATACCATTCCATCATTTTATTAATATCATCGTTTTTAAATGTCACTTGATAATATGAACCAATTGTCAAAGAAATCGGAATTCTATCACTATTAGCATCTTGGGGATTTGTATATGTAATTTTTTTATTGATGTATTTATAATAATCATCACATAATATTATTCTAAAATCAAATGATATTCTTACCCACCCTTCTATATTTGATTCATTTTTATGCGTACATTGATTACCATTGAAATATAATAACTCCCCAAACTTCATATTTATTGCTTTAAAATCTCTTTTTCCAGGCGATGATTCTATATGTAGTGCGTTCGTATTTTTCATTTCAGTAACAGGAAGTAAGAAGTTTTTTTCTCCTATAGGATGGGATGCCTTTTCGTCGGCATCATAATGCTCTGGAACAGTTTTGCTGTTTTCAAATTGAAATCTAATGCTTGGATATGATTGGTATATTAGTAATGTTTCGTCTTTAAAAAAAAAATTATATATATCTTTTATTAAACTACAATACATTTTTTTAAATGTATCGTCACTTTTGATGGTCGAATAAAATTTTGTATGTAATGATGTTTCTATGTGACTTAGTTGATATGTTTTGTTTTTTATTTCGTCAATATTTTCACTATACTCTATACAACTTTGTTCAACAATATCTAAACTAGATACATCAATTGTTTTTTCTAAAAATGACCTAAAATTATACTTAGTTGTATCGTATGAATATATGTTATGTTGGTCTCCAAAACTATCAACTAGTTTAAACATTAATTATAAAATAACTAAAGATTAATATTTATACCTATATTTTAATTAAATATATATTTATATTATAATTAATGATTATTCCTTATTTCACGCAATTCTCTTCACCTCATTTAACTACTACAAATACTGGTTTGGGTAATGCATTATTTCAATTATTTACGGCATATGGTATATCCTATAAATATAAACATACGCTTAATTTGAGCGAGTTAATACGATTGATAGTTATATTGACAAAATGGGGATTGAATCATAAAAATACTATTTATAGAAACTTGGTAAAATATTTTCGTCCACTTAATACTAACAATAATAATATAATACAGGTTAATGAAAGAAATAATTATTACAGTTTATATGATGAGAAAATAATAAACACTATTACAAATATACCAGATAATACCCATTGCTATTTAAGGGGATATTTACAATCATTTTTATATTTTGATGAATATTATAAAGATATTTGTGAAATATTGTCTCCAGACCAAGAAAGTTTATTATATATAAAAAATAAATATGAACATTTATTTAAGAAAGATATTTTAAATATTTCTTGTCATTTACGTGTAAACTGGGGGTGTAATATAAAATATGACGAAGAATATAAATACTGTAATGATGCTATAGACTACGTGATAAAGCATAATAAAACCGAACATAAATGTATTATTATTAACATTTTTTCCGATAATATTGAATTAGTTAAACAAAAATTTAATTTAAAATATAAGCACGATAATATAACAATTATATATTTTCAAGATAACTTTGATTATATTGATTTGTGGTGTATGAATTTATGTAATCATAATATATTAAGTAATTCGACATTATCATGGTGGGGTGCTTACTTGAACCAATCTTGTAATAAAATTGTTACTTATCCAAGTGATATATTAAGACTGGTAGGAGGAACTGTTTTCAATACTCATCATTTATTAGAGAGAAAATATCAACATTATAAACCAGAGTGGATATCAATCGATACGCAAAATGTTATTAGTCAATAATTATATTATTATAAAAACATTTTCACTTTATAACTTCATGACATCATCATATCATCAATCAACATATTCAAGTCATATTCCCTCTTCCATCCTAATTGTTTTTCTGCTTTACTTGCATCACCTAAAAGCAAATCTACTTCGCATGGTCTAAAATATTTTTCATTTATTTTGACAATTATTTTACTTGTTTTTTCATCTTTTCCTATTTCATTCAATCCTTCACCTTCCCAAACCAATGAAATATCCTTATAAGCAAAACAACGTTCTACAAAACTACGAATGCTATGTGTTTCTCCTGTAGCCAACACAAAGTCTTCCGGTTGTTCTTGCTGTAAAATTAACCACATACCACGCACATAATCCTTTGCATGTCCCCAATCACGCTTACTATCTAAATTACCCAATTGTAAACATTCTTGTGTTCCATTTACAATATTTTTCACTGCGTCTACTATTTTTTTAGTTACAAAATTTTCACCTCTTCGTGGAGACTCATGGTTAAATAAAATACCATTACAAGCAAACATGTTATAGCCTTCACGATAATTTTTTACAATATAATAAGAATATATCTTAGCAGAAGCATAAGGAGAGACTGGATTAAATGGTGTTTTCTCATTTTGAGGTGTTTCCAATACCTTTCCATATAATTCACTTGTTGATGCTTGGTAGAATTTTACTTTACTTCTTATTTCTTTTGGAAAACTCCTTATAATTTCAAGAATTTTTAATGTTCCAAGAGCATCAACTTGTGCTGTGTATTCAGGAATTTCAAATGAAATTTTCACATGACTTTGTGCTGCTAGGTTATAAATTTCTAATACTTCAAAATTTTGATGTGTATTAACGATTTCATGTAAATAATTGGACATAGCAGCACCATCTGTTATATCTCCATATTTCATTATTAGTTTCTCTCTTATATGGTCGATGCGTGTTGTATAAAAAAGAGATGTTCTACGTTGAATACCAAAAACCTTATAATTTTTTTCTAACAATAATTCTGCCAAATAAGAACCATCTTGACCTGTAATACCACTAATAAATGCTAATTTCATTATTATATATATTATATATATTATATATATTTAATTATTAAATTACTAAATTATTTTATTATAGAATTGTAAATGCATATTTTAGTAACTGGAGGTTCTGGACTAGTTGGTTCTCATATTAAAAAACTTGTCACAAATAATGAGAAATACAAAAATATGAAATTCACTTTTATTTCAAGTAAAGATTGTGATTTAACAAATCGTAATGATGTTTTAAAATATTTTAAAAATAAAGACTTTAATGGTATTATTCATTTAGCTGCTCGTGTTGGCGGTCTTTATGATAATATGCGAAACAATGTATCTATGTTTAGTAAAAATATCAAAATAAATGAAAATATTCTTGAAGCATGTAACTTAAATAATATTTACATTGGAATTTTCTGTCTCTCTTCTTGTATTTTTCCAAACAAACCAAGTAAATTTCCTATGGATGAAACAATGATTCATGAATCACCACCTCATCCATCTAACGAAGGATACGCATACGCTAAACGTATGTTAGAACTACAATGTAGACAATATAATAACAATTTTGGAAAAAAATATATTTGTGTTGTTCCTGTAAATCTTTATGGTGAACATGACAATTTTACATTTGGAGAGGCTCATGTTATTCCTGAATTAATACATCGTATGTATAAATACAAAAACGAAAATAAAAATGAACCTTTTTATGCGTATGGAACTGGTAGTCCATTGCGTCAGTTTTTATATGCTGGTGACTTTGCCAAAATGATTCTAACCATATTTAATAATTATAATCCAGGTTATATTAATCTTCGTCCCATTATTTGTTGTAATGATGAAATCACTATAAAAGAACTAGTTTATAAAATAGCGTATATAATGCAAATTGATTTAACAAATATTCATTTTGATTCAACAAAATCTGATGGTTGTATTCGTAAAACTGTATCTAACAGTTATTACAAACGAGTTTTACCACATTTTCATTTTACCAATCTTCACGAAGGTCTTGAAAAAACAATTTCTTGGTTTATTGAAAATTATGAAGTTGTAAGAAAATAATCAAAATATTTATAATAATTATATTACTATTATTATAAACACAAATTGTGATTCGTTCAACTGTTCCACCCGGAACTTCTCAAAATCTGAATTGCTTTTTTATGCCAGAATTTTTAACAGAAAAAAACTGGAAACATGATTTTCAAAATTGTAATTCATGGATTTTTGGTTTAACAAAAAATGAACACCAGAATGTTACTTTTATTTCTAACGTTCAAAAACTTATAAAATATGCTTTTGATAATAACAAAATCAAATATAATAGTGTTGTCTTTATTAATAGTTGTGAAGCAGAAATGATTAAGTATTTTAGAAATACGTTCTTAGCAGTTAAAGTATCATTTTGTAATGAAATTGAAAATTTCTGTAAAATGAAACAAATTGATTATGAAAAGGTAAAAAATATCGCTACAATTGACGACCGCATTACAAGAAGTCATTCTAATGTTCCGGGACCAGACGGTAAACACGGTTACGGAGGAACATGTTTTCCAAAAGATATTCATTCACTTTCTTATCAAATGAAAGAAATGGGTATTGTTCCATATATCTTACACGCATCCATAGAGAGAAATGAAAAATTAGACCGTAAAGATAAAGATTGGAAAAAAAATAAAGGACGTTCTGTTTTATAAAATTATAAATTATTCAGCATCACAATATTCTTGATATTGTTGTTTATTCATATAATTTTCCATATCCAGTTCTTCTAATTGAACTTCAAATAACCATAAATCTTCTTCTGTAATCTCTTGTAATAATTCAACATTTTCTGTTAATTCTTCATTAATACTTGTAATTACACCATCACCAGGAGAATATAGTTCACTTGTTGCCTTAACACTCTCAATACTAAATACTGTATCCTTTTCTTCTACTGTTTCTTCTAGTTCAACTTCTGGTTCAATAAAAATAATTTCACCAAGAGATTTTTTTGCGTAATTACTAATACCTACCTTTACTTGTAAATCGTTTATACGAAGAGTTTCATGGTCTTTTGTATAGAAAAGTTCAGATAATTTTTTAGTTGATGTTGAAATCATACGAAAATTAGGTTGAATCACACGAAGTAAACAAGTTCGAATCATTTATTTTTATACTAGTTGTATTTTTAATATATATTAATAAGTATTTAGTATTAATATTTATAATATATAAATGACACCTGAAAAAATTTTCAACTTAATTCAATCAGATAATGAAACGCCAGAATTATCTTTTAACAACGAATTTTTATTATGTAAAATTGTTGATATTTATGATGGAGATACTGTAAAAGTCGTTTTTTATCTTGAAGATATATTGTATAAATGGAATGTAAGACTTTTTGGTATTAATACACCTGAAATGAGACCATCCAGATTAATTCCAAATAGAAAAAGTATTAAAGAAAGAGCTATTAAAAGTAGAGATTATTTATCAAGTCTTTTTCAAAAGAAAAATAATTTAGTTTATATAAAATGTGGAGACTTTGGTAAATATGGTAGATTACTTGGAACTTTCTTTCTAGAAAAAGATTCAGAAGATTTTCATAATTCAATAAATAATACTATGATTATTGATGGTTACGCAAAAAAATATATTATATAATTAATTGTCATTATTGATATTTATATTATTAACATCCGCAAAATAATTAATATGATTATGTAAATCTGTTTCTTCTTTTACATCACAGCATACATTCATCAAAAACATCTTTCTTTGTTTTACTTGCATTTTTTGTTTTCATTCCCTTTTCCAATACCAATTCCCATTTATTTTTATTATAGTCAGTGCTGTAATAAACATTATACTTACTTTGTTTATACAATTTCATACGTTTCATCCATTGTCGTTGAAAAATACCATGAGTATCTACAATATCAAATACTTGAGGGTTCGCATGTTTCATTCGTAAAATACGCCCTACTGCTTGTGTAACATCTGTTTTAGGTGTTGCCATAATAAGAGTTGTTAATGTCTTAATATCTAATGCTTCTTCTGCCATAGCATATGTAGCAATAATTACTCTTTTATCTTCAGTAAGTTTCAAGTCTTTTTCTTTCATCCCACCAACATAATAACCAACCGTAGTTATTTGTCTATATTCAATTGCATCATATAAATACTTCAATAAACTTTTATTGTGTGCCAAAATCATTACTTGCATTTCTTCACCTTTTTCATCAGCTTCTTTTAACGTATCTTTCAAAATTTTCAATATAAACTCACTACGGTCATTAAACTGACACAATTTACGAATCATAATAGCATAATGAGTTTGACCTTTAAAATTATATACAACCTCATTAAATTCTTCATCGTTTGTGTGATATTCAATTGCCTTTACAGTAACAGGGTCATCGTGATCTCTCTTTTTCTTTACAACAACATCTCCAAGAAACTGTTTAAAAACCTTTGTTAGTCCATCCTTACGGTTCATCGTTGCAGACAATCCAAGACCATATTTTGTTACAATTTTAAATAATGCATTACTAAATACTTCGGCTGAAATATGATGACATTCGTCAAAAATACTAAACCCAAATTCTTGAAATAATGACAATGGATATGTTTTCATAGAAAGAGACTGTAACATTCCAATAACTATATCCTTTCCATCTGTATCAACAACTTTACCCTGAATTCTTCCTATTTTAGCATCTGGTAGAAATTGTTCAATACGCTCGACCCATTGATTCAACAAAAACTCCTTATGAACAATTACTAGTGTTTTTTTCTTCAATTTAGAGATGATATTTAGGGCAAGTACAGTTTTACCATAACCACAATACAATTCAAGCAAACCACTACCATTTTCTTTTGCATGATTTACAAATGTTTCTACAACAGGAATTTGAAAATCACGAAGGCATCCATTAAATTTTATATCAATATCTTCTCCTTCACTAATTTTTATTATATCAGGATGTCCAAAATTACGAATACCATAAAAACGAGGAACATAAAATTTTTTAGGAGACTCGCGATAAATTGGAAAATGACGGGGTTGGTTCATAGATGATTTAGGAACAAATGGTATTGCCATTAAATCATTTCTTACTCCCTCTTGTTCTTTAATAGATAAATTCTTCTTCAAAATACTATATCCTTTTTGTCCAAGATAATGTTCCATAATACTACATTCTTGATACTATTTTTTATTTAATTCAATTTAATAAAATATTATTATACTTTATATAATGATGATGCCTAAATTTGCAAAATCTTTAAAACATCCAGTACTTAATGTTCCTAACCTTTTAACATTAGTTGTTTTAGGATTTATCACATTTAATGAAGAAGTTCCATCGGCAGTTCAAGATATTATTAATACTGACCAAGTAAAATTACTTATCACTCTCATTCTTTTAGTTGTTCTTTACTACCACCCAGTTTTAGGTGTTGTATCTTTTATCGCTTTTTATGATATTCTTAAAAAGATAAAATCTATCATTGTTGTTGAAGAAGAAGTTGAAGTCGATGTTGGAACTAAAGAAGGTTTTGATAACAATTCTCCTAAATTTGAAGTTACACTTGAAGAAGAAGTTATAAGTAATATGGTACCATTAGCTGATACTAATGAAGAAATATCTTCAAGTGTTCAACCATTGTTAGATAATTTACACAATGCTGGTGACTTAAACTAAATTTTATAAAATTTATAATTTTTTCATAATATATTTAGATACTTTTAACAAAACAACAAACCCAAGAGCACCAAGTAATACACCTAAATAAGGACTATTCATAATTTTACTTGTATCAATTGAGTTACCTTTAATCATAATGTCCTTTTTTAAATCATAATTAACTAATGTTTGCCCTTCAGAATTTACTGGTTGACAATCAATATATATTTCATCTTTTTTCATATCTATAATATAAAAAAATATTAAATTATAATATATGAATATTACTAAACGACGATTTCATAAAATCAAAAAGGCAAACAATCAAAGTAGAAAAGAGAGAAAAAGAATTAACAAAAAAAACAAATCTAGAAGAAAAATAGGCAAAAAACAAACAAAAAGAAAACAGAGAAAACAGAATTTTAAAAACAAAACCTTAAAAGGTGGTTATGGTAAATTTATTTTTGATAATCTTTATTGGCCGGAATACAAACAAATCGATAGTGATATGTTAAAAAAACAAATTGCTTCTTTGAAATCTAAAGAAGCAACACCACAACGAGAACAAAATATTAAACAATTAGAATACCTATTAAATGAAGGTAGTAAACCAAACGCTAATAGAAAAGATATTCTTAAAAAATGGGAAGTCATGTCCAAAATATTGCGTGTTCCAAAGGGTGAAGACCCTTTAAGCAAATTAAAAACTCCCGAAGAAAAAGAAGAAGAAGAAATTAAAAAGGACAAAGAAAAAACAAAACAATTAATCACTGATAAAAAGAAACATGAAATACAAAAACAAGAACAAATAGATAAAGCTATTATTAAAAAAAAAGATAGAGAGAACAAGACAAAATACGAAGAATTTTCAAAAGAAATGGGAGATTTATTTCAACCTGTAGGTATAAAAACATCAGATGTTTCTTTCAATACTGTTGCTGAACAAGAACCAGAACCTGTTGCTGAACAAGAACCAGAACCTGCTGCTGAACAAGAACCAGAACCTGTTGCTGAACAAGAACCAGAACCTGTTGCTGAACAAGAACCAGAACCTGTTGCTGAACAAGAACCAGAACCTGCTGTAGAACAAGAACCAGAACCTGTTGCTGAACAAGAACCAGAACCTGTTGCTGAACAAGAACCTGCTGTAGAACCTGTTGCTGAACAAGAACCTGCTGTAGAACCTGTTGCTGAACAAGAACCTGCTGTAGAACCTGTTGCCGAACAAGAACCAGAACCTGTTGTAGA
>Ga0115007_10000237_pt1 | contig 35914 bp, 29 predicted proteins | sample ArcOceMetagenome_2_FD_87166 | JGI IMG/M metagenome (GOLD analysis project Ga0115007, IMG submission 87166) | Marine eukaryotic phytoplankton communities from Arctic Ocean - Arctic Ocean ARC135M Metagenome | ecosystem: Environmental > Aquatic > Marine > Oceanic | place: Arctic Ocean | collected...
GTAAATGGCATAGTCAGTCCTTTTTATTGTTATCGTGTGCGTTTATCAGTGTACGACAAAAATATTATTTGCCAAGTAAAGTTTGCTTTGTTAGGTAGCAGCACTCTTAAAAAGAGGTTAAATTCCTTGTTTTTAAAGTAATATTTTTTGCTTAACTTTGTTAGGTTGCGGCCGTTAAACGTTAAACGTAGAACGTAGTCATGAATTTAAAAGGATATGGAGTAGTGGTGTTTAAGCATTATTTCTGTGAACTGACACACGTAACTACTAAAGCTAACAAATCTTACAGCCGCCGGCAGCAAGGTTTTACTATAATCGAGCTTGTGGTTGTCATTGCATTATTAGGTATTCTTTCGGCGGTTGCTTTGCCCCGTTTTTTGGATGTAAATCGCGATGCAACTATCGCTACGATGAAGGGGGTTGTTGGTGCGTTGGAGACAGCTATGACCCTTTCTCACTCGCAAGCTTATATTGATGGGACTAGTAAAGATGCATCGTCTACTCTTACGGTAGACGGTAATGCGATATCTATGATCAATGGCTATCCTTCGGGTACAGCGACAGGGGTGACAATGTTGATTGAAGCCCCTAGTGGCGACTGGAAGCAAAGAGCCAGTTCTCACCCCGGTGCTTGGGTGATATGGCACGGTGCTATTAATGAGGATGCAGGGTCCGCGCGATGTTATGTACGGTATCGCCAGTCTACAGCGGTGGGTGAACGACCCGTTATAGATTTTGAGGATAGTGGCTGTTAGCGCGATGGGGGCAGGGATGATCTGCCCCATAGGGAATTTAAATCTCGTTTAATGATTCACCTATTGCGTTGATGACATTATCTATTTCATCAATTTCCGTTATGAAAGGTAAGCCAAGCTGTAATGTGTCACCGCCGTATCTGACGTAGAACCCTTTTTCCCAGCATTTCATTGCGGCTTTATAGGGGCGTAGAGCAGGCTCGCCGGGCGCGGGTGTGAGAGTAATACCGCCTGCAAATCCGTAATTTCGTATGTCGGTAATATAAGGCGCACCTTTTAGGCTGTGTAGCTTTTCTTCGAAGATGGGTGCCATTGTTGCTACACGCTTAACTAGCTCATCGTTTTCTAGGATATCTAATGCCGCCAGAGCTGCTGCGCAAGAGACGGGGTGCCCTGAATACGTGTAGCCATGCGGCAGTTCAATCATATAATCCTTGCTACTGCCGTCCATAAAAGCATCATATATAGCATCAGTTACGACGACGGCTCCCATCGGTATAGCACCGTTAGTCAGTTGCTTGGCCGTGTTGATGATGTCGGGTATTGTGTCGAAAGCTTCGGCGCCTGTGTTTGCTCCCATGCGTCCAAACCCTGTTATCACCTCGTCAAAGATCAATAGAATCTCATGATCATCACAGATTTTGCGTAGGCGTTGCAGGTAGCCTTGTGGGGGAGGAATAACACCGGCCGAGCCTGCCAGTGGCTCTACGATAACAGCCGCTATGTTGGAGGCATCATGCAAAGCAATAAGATCAAGCATCTGATCAGCTAATTCCGCTCCTGTTTCAGGCATGCCGCGTGTAAAAGTGTTTTCGGGGAGCATTGTATGACTCAGGTGATCTGTATCTAGCCCTTGGCCATACATAGTGCGATTCGCGCCGATACCGCCGACGCTCATGCCGCCAAAATTAACACCGTGGTACCCTTTTACGCGTCCAATGAGCTTTGTCTTACTCGATTTTCCTTGTCTGCGCCAGTAAGCGCGTGCGATTTTTAGGGAAGTATCCGCTGACTCAGAACCTGAACCTGTAAAGAATACATGGCTTAAACCGGGCGGCATAAAATCGAGTATGCGTTCAGCTAATTGAAATGCTTTGGGGTGGCCGTATTGGAAGCCCGGTGCGTAGTCGAGAGATCGTAACTGCTTGGAAACAGCTTCGGCTATTTCAGGGCGGCAGTGGCCTGCACCGCATGTCCATAGGCCGCTCAGTCCATCAAAGATCTTTCGTCCTTTATCATCCGTGAAGTAGGCCCCTTCGGCGCTCACCATGATGCGGGGATCCTTCTTAAAACCACCGTTTGCCGTGTAAGGCATCCACCATGCGTCTAATTGCTTTTGGGTAAGTCCGTTTTGCATGTCGTTGTCTCATTCAAATATAAGTGAATTAAACGTAAGTGAACTACATAGTGGCGCACAGGCTTACTATGGGCACTTAAAATAGTCAGAAAATCGTTAAAAAAGAGCTAAGACGCATCGCGATAAGGGTTACGAGAGTCTTGTGTCCAATTCATATAGCCTTGATCATTGTCTTGTTTGACCATGGTGATGCAATCATCCACCGGGCACGTGATTTGGCATAAGTTGCATCCAACACACTCTTCTTCAATGATCTCGAATTTATTCGTGCCATCGGCTTGAGCGAGTGGTTTGATCGCTTGGTGAGAGGTATCTTCACAGCCAATATAGCAGCGTCCGCAACCAATGCACTTGTCATCATCAATACTAGCGATGACTTTGTAGTTCATGTTGAGGTACTTCCAGTCGGTCGTATTGGGTACGGCGAGTCCTTGGAAATCGCTGATTTTCTCGTACCCTTTGCTATCCATCCAGTCGCTTAGTCCAGACTTCATTTCTTGTACGATTCTAAAACCGTAAATCATAGCGGCTGTGCAGACTTGTACGGAGCCTGAACCCAAAGAAATGAATTCGGCTGCATCTCTCCAATTACTGATACCGCCAATACCTGAGATAGGTAAGCCTTGTGTATGAGTATCGCGTGCAATTTCACTCACCATGTTCATCGCGATAGGTTTGACCGCAGGGCCACAATAACCACCGTGAGTACTCTTCCCGTCGACATTAGGTCTGGCTACCATGTTGTCTAAATCAATACTGGTGATTGAGTTAATGGTATTGATGAGCGATACCGCATCTGCACCACCAGCGTGAGCCGCCCTTGATGATAAGCGGATATCAGTAATATTGGGTGTAAGCTTTACGATGACAGGCAGTGTGCTGTATTGCTTACACCAGCGCGTCACCATTTGTACATACTCAGGGACTTGCCCCACGGCTGCACCCATGCCGCGCTCCGGCATACCGTGTGGGCAACCAAAGTTAAGCTCGATGCCATCAGCGCCGGTTTGCTCGACCATTTTTACGATTTTTTTCCATGGGCTCTCTTCGCAAGGGACCATCAAGGAGACAATCAGTGCGCGATCTGGCCAGCTTTTTTTAACGGCTTCGATTTCTCGAAGGTTAATGTCCAGCGACCGGTCAGTGATCAATTCAATATTATTAAAACCGGCCACATTGCCAAAGGCATCGTAAGTGGCAGAATAGCGGGACGATACGTTGACGGCGGCGGGATCTTCGCCTAACGTTTTCCAGACAACGCCGCCCCAGCCCGCTTCAAATGCGCGTTCGACATTATATGCCTTATCGGTAGGCGGGGCAGATGCTAACCAGAATGGGTTAGGGGATTTGATACCTGCAAATTCGATAGATAGATCAGCCATGTGGTGCTCCAAACAGTAAGTGAAGTAACGGGAGATTTAGTGACTCGACGGCAGTAAATAGTCGTGAATGGAAAGGGCCGCGAGTTTGCCTTGCTGAACTGCCTCAACGGTTAGATCTTGGCCAACTTGGGTGCAATCACCACCGGCAAATACCTTGCCGATATTGGTTTTGAAGTGCTTATCAACTTCTACTTTTCCTGAGGAAACATGCAGTGGATAATTATCGTCTATTGGCGTATGTAATGTTTGTCCTACGGCTTTGAAGACGGCTTCGCAGGGAATGTCAAACGTATGTTCTGTGTCGGTTAATGAGCCGCTTTCTATATGGGTTCTGCGAAAGCGCATAGCGGTGACGGCGCCTGAGGCGTCCGTGATAATGGTATCGGGGCGGCTCCACGTACGTATACGGACTTGGTGATCGCGTGCGATCATCTGTTCGTGGCTGGTGGCACCCATGTCTGCTTCACCTCTACGGTACACAAGCGTAACGTCTTCGGTGCCCAAGCGACGTAACTGACAGGCGATATCAATTGCGGTGTTCCCCGCGCCAATAACAACGGCACGCACCGGTATTTCAAGCGCTGATATATCGGTGGATTGACGCAAAACTTTTATATAATCAACAGCGTTTTGCATGCCTGTGGCGTTTTCATTCGCTAACATTAATTGGCGTGTATTTTGTAAACCAATCGCTAGAAAAACGGCATCAAATTGAGCGGTTAGTGCCTTCAAGTTAATATCTTTGCCCAGTGCTTTGTTGGTATGTAACGTGATACCGCCTACGCCTAAAATAAAGTCGACTTCTTTTTGAGCAAAGTTATCGGTTAGCTTGTACTTTGCAATACCATATTCATTAAGGCCGCCCGCTTTTTGATTTGCTTCGAAGATCTCTACTTCATGGCCTTTAAGCGCTAAGCGGTGGGCACAGCTCAAGCCAGCAGGGCCTGCGCCAATGATCGCAATTTTTTTACCGGTAGTATCTTCACGTGCAAAGGGGTGACCTACAAAGCGTGCATTGTCTGTAGCGAAGCGTTGTAATTGCCCAATTAAGACCGGTGAGCATTCGGCTTCTTTGTTGCGAACGCAGCTTTCTTCACACAATATTTCCGTTGGGCAAACACGTGCGCAGCTACCGCCTAAAATATTGTTCTCGTAAATTACTTTAGCCGCACCTTCATTATTGTGTGCATGAATCTGAGTAATGAAGCTGGGAATATTAATATCGCTTGGGCACGCTTTAATACAAGGTGCGTCGTAGCAATACAAGCAACGGGCACTTTCTAATAGTGCTTGGCGCTCTGTAAGAGCCGGTTTGATATCGTTAAATAGTTCGTTAAGTGCATCTTGTCCACTTATTGATAAGGCAGTATATGTAAGGTTCATTACTGGTTATCTCCGGTTCTATGTTCTTGTTTGGATCATCTGTGCTCGCAGACCCATTTTTATGAGATTTTTATTAGATATTAGCATTCAACGTGCCAACCTTCTGACCGTGCGGTCAGAAGGTTGGCACTATTAGATAGATCTATAATTAATTCCTTGAAATAAATGGGGTTTATTCTTCAGTGAAAAGAAGCGATAGTTGAACATGTGGTCCATTGGTGAGTGGATCTGTTGGCAAAAATGCACCTTTGCTGACAGCTGCTTGTTTGTGACGCACCTTTTTTAAGCAAGAGTAGCTAGGTTAGTGCGGATATCGTTAATCCGTTTAATAGTTAAATAGAGTGTTAAAAGGCTGGTTATGACTCAACAAAAGCCTATTCAAGTGGCTGAATCGCTGGCGAAGCCTAAGCGAGCTAGACGCCGCTTGGTGGATATTCGAAAGGATAATTCGGATCAAATTCTGTTAGTGGCTGAACGTATTTTTGGGGAAAGAGGTTATAACGGTGCCACTATTTCGGCGATTGCTGAAGAAGCAGGCCTACCAAAAGCCAATATCTTGTATTACTTCAGAACAAAAGAGGCTTTATATAAAGGGGTATTGAGTAATCTGCTGCATATATGGATGAACAGCATGCAGGATATGACGGCAGATCAGCATCCTCGTGAAGCGCTGCGTGCTTATATTCTAAAAAAAATACGTCAATCTAAAGAGCATCCGCATGCCTCACGTATTTTCGCCAGCGAAATTATCCATGGCGCTCCGTATTTAAAAGAACAGCTCCAGACTGATTTAAAAGATCAGTTTAATCAGACGAGTCAGGTTTTTCGTGAGTGGATTGCCAAGCAATGGATGGATCCAGTCAACCCTGAGCATCTCATCTTTTTGCTCTGGTCGTCTACGCAGTCTTATGCAGACTTTGGTGTACAAAGCTGTATTTTATTGAACAAAGAGGAGTTAGATAACGCCGATTTTGAGGAAGGTGCTGAATTAGTGACCCGCGTTGTATTGAAAGGCTGTGGTGTTAGTTTGCTATAATTACAGTGTCATCGATACTGGGTTATTAATGACCGATAACCGATGCTTGAGAGCAAGGTTGCAGAAAATCGCTCGGTTATCGGAATCTGGAAGGCACTATTAGCCATTCATCACTGCTTGATCTGTTTCCGATTTTTCAATTGATATGACTTCCGCCATGCGCACCATGGCATTTAACAGCACGGAACATCCGGCTTCACACTGCTCGAGTGTCGTGAATTCAACCTCATTGTGGCTAATGCCATCTAAGCAGGGCGTGAAAATCATGCTCGTTGGCGCGAAGTCAGAGACGTAACACGCGTCGTGCCCAGCCCCCGCAATAATATCCATGTAGCTGTAACCTAAATCCTGTGTGGATGTACGCACGGCTTCTATGCAATCTTGATTAAATTGAATGGGCTCGTAGTACCAAAAAGGGTCTAGGTCGATCTCAATGCCTGCCAATTCCGAAAGCTCGGTGATATATGCTTTAAGTTCAGTATCCATAGCGGTTAATTCGTCATCGTTGGGATGACGCATATCGATGCTGAGTGAAATCACGCCCGGAATCGTATTACGTGAATTAGGGCCTACCTGCATAAAGCCGACGGTTCCGCAGCCTGGTGGATGTGTTTTAGCTATTTCTTCAACCTTGATCACCAGATGTGATGCGCAGATTAGCGCGTCTTTTCGTAAATGCATCGGCGTAGTGCCTGCATGTGATTCGCGGCCGGTAAGGGTGGCATTGAACCAGCGTTGGCCTTGCCCGCCGGTAACTACACCAATTTCTTTGTTCTCATCTTCTAGGTAGGGGCCTTGTTCTATGTGTGTTTCAAAAAAAGCATGGAACTGACGTTCGCGCACAGGGTGGTCGCCAGCAAAGCCAATACGTTTAAGCTCATCGCCTAATCGGATACCATTTTCATCGGTTTTATCCAGTATTTCCTGTAAGGAGAATCGACCTGACACGACACCTGATCCCATCATAGCCGGGGCAAAGCGTGAGCCTTCTTCATTTGTCCACACTGAAATCTCGATAGGGTGCTTGGTCGTAATGCCAAGATCATTAAGACTGCGAACCACTTCTAAGCCTGAAAGGCAACCAAAGACACCATCGAACTTGCCGCCAGTGGGCTGGGTGTCCAAATGGCTGCCCGTGCCGACCGGCGCTAGGCTTGAATCTGTGCCCGGGCGTGTCGCCATGATATTGCCGATTTCGTCAATCTTAATGGTACAACCGGCTTCGGTGGCCCAGTGTATATAGAGCTCACGACCTTGTTTATCCAGATCGGTTAATGCCAGTCGGCAGCAACCGCCTTTTTCGGTAGCTCCAATTTTAGCCATTTCCATTAGGCTATTCCAAAGGCGCTCTCCGTTGATTCTGAATGCTTCCATAATCCTACCCATTTGTTAGCTATTAGAGAAAGGAGCCGTTAGCTCATATCAGTCAAGATGCAATGAATTGACCAACTGGACAGGACTTTGTTGTTTTTATGGCTAATATGTTGTTATTAAAAGAATATTTTATTAATTTTCATGATAGTTCTAAAAAATTATTGCATTAAAGAGAGAGTTTCGATGGTTTAGTGCACCTTAATGGTTAGTTTTTGTGCAAAAGCGGTGCGCTATAAAAATAGTACTTATTAAAGATATTTAAAGACGTTAAGGGCTATTTATTAATTTTCATAATTAAAACAACAACTAATAAACATGTAGGCTTTTCTTTTTCTAACAACCTGTCCAGTTGGTCAATCAATTGCATTGCATTATCCCAATAGGCTTTTGCCCTTTGTTTATAAGGCTTGAGCAAGATAACAAATAAAGTATTGAGATATTCGACAAGAGGGCAAAGGCGATGGGTGTATTAATCAAAGGTGGCAAGGTCGTTAATGCAGATCAGACTATTACCGCCGATGTATATTGCGATGATGGAAAAATAGCCGCGATTGGAAAAGGGCTTGATGTACCTGCAGGCACGCAGGTTATTGATGCCACGGATCAATACGTAATGCCTGGTGGTATTGATCCACACACACACATGCAATTACCTTTTATGGGTACCGTAGCGAGTGAAGACTTTTATAGTGGTACGGCAGCAGGTTTAGCGGGTGGTACGACTATGATCATCGACTTCGTCATTCCCAGCCCTCAGCAGTCATTGATGGAAGCCTATAATATATGGCGTGGATGGGCTTCTAGATCGGTAGCGGATTATGCGTTTCATGTGGCCGTTACTTGGTGGGATGATTCTGTCTACGAAGACATGGGCACGTTGGTTAACGAAGAAGGTGTTAATTCCTTTAAGCACTTTATGGCGTATAAAAACGCCATCATGGCGGAAGATGAAACCTTAGTGAGTAGTTTTAACCGCTGCTTAGAGCTAGGAGCGATGCCCACTGTGCATGCTGAAAACGGCGAGCTGGTTTATCATTTACAAAAGAAATTATTGGCGGCTGGGCTAACGGGACCAGAAGCGCATCCATTATCAAGGCCTCCTGAAGTGGAAGGAGAGGCCGCAAATCGCGCGATACGTATAGCGCAATCCTTGGGTGTTCCTTTGTATCTTGTTCATGTGTCGTGTAAAGAAGCGGTTGATGAGATTGCTCGTGCGCGCAATGAAGGGCAGCGGGTTTACGGTGAAGTGTTAGCTGGCCACCTAGAGCTAGATGACAGTGTCTATCGTAATAAAGATTGGAATTTCGCCGCCGCCCACGTGATGAGCCCACCGTTTCGCCCTAAAGGCAACCAAGAGATTCTATGGAAAGCTTTGCAGGGTGGCACGTTACAAACCACGGCTACCGATCACTGTTGTTTTTGTGCAGAGCAAAAAGCGGCTGGCAAAGATGACTTTTCATTGATTCCCAATGGCACGGCTGGCGTCGAAGACCGCATGATGATTATGTGGGACTCGGGTGTTAATAAAGGGCGCCTTTCTATTAACGAATTCGTCTCTGTTACGTCGACCAATGCGGCTCAAATCTTTAATTTATACCCATACAAAGGCTGCATAGCCGTTGGGTCTGATGCCGATGTTGTTGTTTGGGATCCTGCCAAAGAACACATAATCTCAGCAAAAACGCATCATCAAAATATCGATTTCAATATTTTCGAAGGACGGACGGTAATAGGCGCGCCTAGCCACACTATTAGCCAAGGAAAGTTGGTGTATTGTAACGGCGAGTTGACGGTTGAGGAGGGCGCGGGCCGATATATTAAACGGCCAGCATTTCCCACTATTTTTGATGCGGTTAACAAGTTTAATACGCTATCAGAGCCTACCGCGGTGGATCGCTCATGATGTTAGTGACTGAATCAACGAATGCGGCTACAGATAATATAGAGGCTGCTATTTCCCCTGAGTTTGGTGCTGATTCTGCCTCTGAGCCCCAGACTGGGCGGCAAATGATTGGTATTAAGGATTTGTCGTTAGTGTTTGAAACAAATGACGGTCCTGTTCATGCGTTATCTCATATTGATCTGGATATACGTGAGGGCGATTTTGTTTCGTTTATTGGTCCTTCTGGTTGCGGTAAGACGACATTGCTACGGGTTATTGCTGATTTAGAAAAACAAACAGGAGGTACGATTCATGTTGATGGGACTAGCCCAGAAGATGCGCGCTTAAATCGTATGTATGGGTATGTGTTCCAAGCACCGGCGTTATTTCCGTGGCGGACCATTGCGGAGAATTGCGCGTTGCCTTTAGAGATTTCCTCTCAAACCAAAGAGAAGCAGCGCCGGCAGGTCGATAAGTATTTAGCGATGGTTGGTTTGCAGGATTTCCACAAGAAATTTCCGTGGCAGCTCTCCGGAGGTATGCAGCAGCGTGCTTCGATTGCGAGAGCGCTGTGTTTAGAGCCTGATTTACTATTAATGGATGAGCCTTTCGGCGCGTTAGATGAAATTACCCGAGATCATCTTAATCTTGAACTACTGAATATTTGGGAAAGTACAGGCAAAACGGTTGTGTTCGTCACTCATTCGATTCCCGAAGCCGTTCTATTGTCGACGCATATTGTTGTGATGTCCCCTCGGCCGGGACGTATCGCCAAGGTAATAAAGAGTCCGTTACCGCGCCACAAAACCTTAGCGATGCGTGATAGTGATACGTTTAACGCATTGGCCTCACAAATCCGTGAAGTGTTAGCAACCGATCATCAGATCGATTAGTTGTAACCAATTAGTTGTAAGACCGGAGTAACCTAAATGCATAAGCGATTGATGGATAAGCCTTGGTTTGCTGTTATTTGTATGATCGGCGCTGTATTGGTTGTTTGGTACATTGCTGCGCTGTTGTTAAATGGAAACCAGCTGATCAATACGCTGGAGCGTAAGAAGGTAGCGTGGAGCTATAGTCACATAGTTACTGAAGCCTATGGTATTAAACGTCCACCGTTGCCGGTTCCTCATCAAATAGCCGCTGAACTTTACAAAACGGTCTTTGATACCAAAGTTACATCCAAGCGATCCTTGTTATACCACACACAAATCACCCTTAATTCAACCTTATTAGGCTTTACGTTAGGTGTCTTTCTAGGAATTTTGATCGCGGTGGGGATTGTCCATAACCGTACCTTAGAAGCGAGCTTAATGCCGTGGGTGATTGCTTCGCAAACGATTCCAATCTTGGCCATTGCTCCGATTATTGTGGTGGTGCTTGGCGCGATTAACCTCACTGGTTTAGTGCCTAAATCGCTGATCTCTATGTACCTGTCTTTTTTTCCAGTGACGATAGGGATGGTGAAAGGGCTGAGAGCCGCGGATAAGTTACACAGTGAGTTATTGATGACGTACAACGCCAGTGCTCGTCAGGTATTTTGGAAACTACGTTGGTTTGCTGCGCAACCTTACCTCTTTGCCAGCTTGAAAATTGCTATTGCTGCCGCATTAGTTGGCGCCATTGTGGCTGAATTGCCAACGGGTGCCCAAGGCGGTTTAGGGTCGCGTCTGCTGAGTGGCTCTTATTATGGGCAAACCGTACAAATTTGGTCGGCGTTGGTGATGTCGGCGCTACTCGGGTGTTTACTTGTGTGGCTGGTAACACTGATGGAGAGCTGGGTGCTTAAGCGCAGAGGGTTGACGGTATGAATCAGGCATCAGTAATGACGAATAACTCGTTAAGTAAACACGTACTGAAAATGTGGGTAGCTGTTTTATTGATCTTGGCGCAGTTTTCTCTCGTGATGACTAACCCTGTTGGGTTTTATCAGGAACATGGTGGATGGTTGCTGTTATTTTTACTGTTAGCGTTATTTGCCAGCGGCTATTTAATGCAGATGCTAACGACCTATATTGATGGTCAAGACGCAATCGCAAAGATCTGCTCCTTTGTCGTGCCCAGTTTATTTGCCGCTGCCATGCTTTTGGTATGGGAAAGCATTGTAAAAGGCTTTGACGTTCCTTTGGTTTTATTGCCTGCGCCGAGTGGTATTGGTGTTGCGTTCATTAATAATTTGCCGACCTTATGGGCCGACTTCCAGCAAACCTACTTAAAATCGGTCGTCGTCGGTTATGTGCTGGGGTGCAGTCTGGGCTTCATCGCTGCGCAATGTGTAGTGCAGAGCCGCTTTTTACAAAATGGCTTGTTGCCGCTGGGTAACTTTATGTCGTCCATTCCGATCGTGGGCATCGCTCCGGTCATGGTGATGTGGTTCGGATTTGACTGGCCATCTAAAGCGGCCGTGGTCGTTATTATGACCTTCTTCCCCATGCTGATTAATACCTTGGCGGGCCTGAAATCCGTTGATCCATTGCACGCCGATTTGATGCATACCTATGCGGCTAAGAAGGGGCAGTTTTTTTTGAAAAATCAGCTTCCACAAGCGATGCCATTTATCTTCAATGCGCTAAAAATCAATTCAACCCTCGCGTTAATTGGAGCGATTGTTGCTGAGTTTTTTGGCACCCCAATTGTAGGGATGGGCTTTCGTATTTCGACTGAAGTGGGGCGAATGAATATGGATATGGTGTGGGCCACTATTTTGATGGCGGCATTGGCGGGGTCAATGAGTTATGGGCTCTTGGCGCTGGTGGAGAAAAAAATCACTTTTTGGCATCCATCAATTCGGGGAGGGCGCTAATTCACAGTAGTAAATCGTGGGTATTACAATCGAGCTTACAGAGGAAAATCAGCATGAGAAAATCAATAGTAACCATGGCTGCTGGTGTAGCCTTGATAACGTCTAGCCTAACAGCGTACGCAGAAGACTTAACCTTGCAGCTCAAGTGGGTAACCCAAGCACAATTTGCGGGTTATTACGTTGCATTGGAGCAAGGATTTTATGAGGACGAAGGTATCGAGTTAACTATCAAGCCAGGCGGCCCCGATATAGCGCCTGCGCAAGTATTAGCAGGCGGTGGTGCGGACGTGATTGTGGATTGGTTGCCATCAGCGTTAGCGACTCGAGAAAAAGGCTTACCACTTGTTAATATAGCCCAAATATACGGTAAATCTGGCATGATGCTAACGTGTTTAAAATCCAGTGGCATAGAAACACCAAAAGACTTCACGGATAAAACCCTCGGTGTCTGGTTCTTTGGCAATGAGTATCCGTTCCTGAGTTGGATGAGTAAATTAGGCTATGCAACCGACGGTGGTGAAGGTGGAGTAACGGTACTGAAGCAAGGCTTTAATGTTGATCCTATCTTTAATGGTCAAGCCGATTGCGTATCAACAATGACGTATAACGAGTATGGCCAAGTATTGGATGGCGGTTTAACGCCTGACGAACTCTCCTTGTTTAAATACGAAGACGAAGGTGTTGCTACGTTAGAAGACGGTTTATATGTATTGGAAAGCTCCCTAGAAGATCCCGCCATGGTAGAAACACTGGCCAAGTTTACTAAGGCATCTATCAAAGGTTGGGAATGGGCCATGAATAATCCGGTAGAAGCCGCCATGATCGTATTAGAGTACGACGATACGGGTGCACAAACAGAAGAACACCAAGTACGAATGATGAAGGAAGTGGGGAAGTTGTTAACGGCTAGCGATAAAGGCATAGGTTATTTAGAGCCTGTGGCATTTGATCGTACCGTCGATATTCTCCTCGGCGGTGATTCATCACCGGTCATCAGTAAAAAGCCTGAAGGTGCTTATACTCATGTGGTTATTGATAAAGCGATGGGTATGTAAGCTAGTAATTTTCGGATAAAAAAATTTCTGCGTCACAATCAAGTTAGACAAAGTCTTTTTTGTAAGCTCCAGCTGGGCTAGAATCACCGGCTGGACTTTTTACAATTTAGTAATCGACAGGTTGCTAGGTTGGCTGACATCTAATTGGACTTTGAATGCTTTTTAACAAGCTTCCTGATGATCTTTTTGTACCGCTCTCTGGACAAAATCGCCATATCTATCAAGCGGTTTTGCTGGAGCTTGCTGATCTATTTTTTGATGAAGATTTGGTAGACCCTTTTATTCCTAAGGATCTCGTTCGTTCCTCTATTGAGGATGCCGTTGTCCGTTTAGGGGTCCGCCGCTGGGAACCTGAAGCCGGCGATGAGAGCGAAGAAGGGGAAATGCCTCGCTCAACCGCTGAATATACTAATCGCATCTATCGCCGTTTAGTGGATTGTGGCTGGATAGAGGAGGAGCAGAGGATATATCGCACCTATGTGTTGATGTCGCCTTCTATCAGTTTTTTACTTCGTTCGTTGGTATCAATTTCCAATCTTGAAAAGCGCTCGTATGGCGGAGCGGTACTTAACGTACTCAGTTCGTTAGAGTCTGCTGTCCACGATCCGGCTGGCCGGGGTATTACGCTATCCGAAGCTGCGCAAACGGCGGCGGATTTTAGTGCACACCTAACGGATATGATGCTGGGCCTTCGTGAGCTAAAAATTAGCCTGTCTAATTCACAGAGCCCGCAGGAGATTGTACGTGGATTCTTTGAGCGCTTTGTAGAGCATATTCTTGTATCTGACTATAAGACGCTGAAAACAAAGAATAACCCGTTCCGATTCCGTCGTCAGATTTTGTCATTACTACGGGATTTACAGTTTGATACTGTTAAAGTTGATAAGCTAACACGCCATTATCAAGAGCAGTTTGAAGCGAACTATGATGATGCGGAAGCCATGGTGCACACGCATATTAACCGTATTATTCGTATTTTCGATTCGGTAGATAAGCGTTTAGATTCAATTGACGACTTCCGTTATCGCCTAGAAAAACGTGTAGCCGATACCGTTCGTTATATGGATAAAACGACACCCGGTATGGCATCACGCTTATCGCGTGTGATCGCAGAACTCGCTCAACGTGACAATCTTCCGGTTATTGATACCATCGAGGAGGTTGGGTTTTTAAACCCTTCGAGTATTCGCTCTCCTATTCGTCGTCGTATTGTTGCTGAGCCTACTGTGATTCGCCAGCAACAGATTGACCCTAAGGTTGTCGAGCTACGCGAGCTATTTAAAGCGTTTAAAGAACGTCGCGAAGTTAAAGTCGATCGCATAGATGCCTATTTAGAGCGCCATTTATTAACGAAAGATTCAATTAAAGCGGAAGAGTTTTCGATCGATACTATCGAGGATTACATTTGCTTCAGCTACATACGCCACCTTGCATCGCTCGGTAAAAAGGCTAAGAAAACCGCGGATATGTTCAATATCGAATTTGCCGAAAATTACACTCAAGTCGCCGATGTGGTGGAGTGTCGCGATTTTACCATTAATAAAGTTACTCATAGGAAACCGTAATGCTGGGTGATCTGCAAAAAATAATCAGTCGTAGTGATCAGAATGACGCTGCTGATTTTTCGCATGCTGCAAACTTGCTACTAACTAACCAATTCCTGCATGCGGATCGTTCATCACATCGCGACAGCTATTTCCTGATTGCCGCGCATATCGATTATTTCCGTAACCTGTTTGAAGCGATCGGCTGGTCGTTTATCTACCAGCCTGATGAAGCCTATATGGGGATCTTGCCGCAAGGTGAAGAGCGCAATGTAAAGCTTCGCTTGGATGAGTCTTTATTGATGCTCTGTATGCGCCAGCAGTACGAAGCTAAATTAGAAAGCTTTGAAGTAGAAAGTGGCCGTGCTTATACCAATACGAACGAGCTGCTCTCCTTGTATGAAAATCTAACCGGTAAAGAGCTTCCGAACGAAACCCGTATGAAAGAGATAATGTCGCTATTTAATCGCCACGGCATTATTGAACGTGGGAAAATTAATGAAACGGATCCTAAAAACGTGCCATTTAGTATTTTACCAACGATTCGTCAGGTCGTAATTGAAGATTATATCGGTCAGTTAGAAGCGCTGTGTGATACCGAAAACAGCCGTGATGCACTCACCGAAGCGGAGGAGGCTGCTGATGAAACAGCTTAATCGAATCGTTTTAGTTAATTGGTATGTCTTGGGTGCGGTAGAAGTGCCAATAAAAGGCAACGTAGCCATTGTTGGGCCTAACGGCTCGGGTAAGTCATCACTGCTGGATGCTATCCAAACAATCTTGATGGGTGGCCATAAACGTAACTTGAGCTTTAATGCATCAGCAGGTCAAAAAAGTGAGCGATCTTTACGTACTTACTGCTTAGGTTTTCTTGATGATGGCGGAAAAAAAGCAACGGCGCGTGATGATTCGCTAACTTATATGGCGTTAAGTTTCTTTGATACAGACACAGCACAAGAAACCTGTATCGGGATCGCGATTAGCGCGTCTACTGCATCGCCTGATGAGGAAATTTTAGGGCGTTTTATCCTACCGAACTTCTCCGTTACGCTTGATGATTTTTCGGTACGTGAAGGCGATGGGCGTCTGCCTAAACCTTGGAATAAGGTGCGTGACCAGCTGTTTAAGCAGTGTCCTGATATGGTATTGGAAAAGCGTGCTAGTAAGTTTGTCCGTGAAGTGACAACGGTGCTTAGCCATGACCCACAAATGCCAAATGATGATGAGAAGTTCATTAAAAACTTCAAGAATGCATTGCGTTTTGTACCTATTGATAGCCCTACCAAGTTTATCCGTGAATTCGTGTTAGATGAGAATATCGTGCATGTTGGCGCTTTCCGTAAGTCGCTCGATGAATACCGAGCGATGGAACAGAAAACCCTCGAAGTTTTTAACCGGATCCAAGAGCTAGAAAAAGTTTCCGAACAATGTAAGGGTATCCAGCGCAATGTGAAAAATGCGGTGGAGTATGAGTGGGTTGTCCACGAAACACGCTTTGAAAATGCTGACCTTAAAAAAGAAGACGCGAAAGAGCGGCTTGAGTCTAACCAAGAGAAAGAACTCAGCGTTCAACAAGAGATGGAAGATCATGCCACTGAACTCAGTGGGGTGATGCAACGCTTGGCAGACGCGAGAGCACAACTGAATAACTCGGATGATGCGCATCAAATTAAAGCATTAGAGAACAGTATTGCTGCGCGTTTGCATGAAGAGAGCGTTGTAAAAGATAAGATCCAAAACGTATACAGCTTGTTCCGTAATACGGTTGGATTTGCGCATTATCAAGACTTATTGCCTGAAACCTTCCGCCCACTGGTAGAGCGCTGTGTTCAATTATGGCGAACCGGCGAAGATATGATGGCGGATGTGTGGCCCGCAGAGCCGGTTGAGGTTGATAACGCGATTGGTGAATTGAAGAACAATGTTGATTCGGTGCGTCGTGATATAGGTCGTAAGTTTGAAGAGTCCGTTATTCGGATGAACGAGCTGCGTAACGCTATCCAAAACCAAAAAGGGGCGGTAGAGCAGCTGAAGCAAGGCCGAGCACCGGTACGACACAACACGCGTGAATTGATGTCTTTGTTATCTGAATATGGCATAGAGTCGACGCCGATCTGTGAGCTGGTGGATATCAATGACGATAAGTGGCGAATAGCCATCGAGTCCTTCTTGGGTGCTCGTCGTGAGGCGTTAATTGTAGATCCTGAGCATGTTAAAGAAGCGATTACGCTGTACCGCCGTAAAGGTCGTCATTTAAAAGGTTGTCGTATTATTAATACGACTAAATCTCGTGATTGGTTAGGTCGCAGTAAACCCCGTTCTTTAGCGCAGTTTATTGATACTGATAACGATGATGCCCAAGCGTACATGAACCGTGCCCTGGGCGGTGTCATGGCCGTTGAAACGGAGAATGAGTTATTACGTGAAGAGCGTGCTTTGACGTATGACTGCATGCTGCAAACGGAAGGCTCAACGACGTCGATCAATGAGCTGTCACCTATCATGGGTATCCGTCGTCGCGGAGATCAGTTGGCAACACAGGGTAAGCAAGTTGATGAGATGATCGAAGAGTTCACTAAGCTTGGTAAGCGCCATGAAGCGTTAGAAAAGCTACGTGACAACCTGATCAACTTAACGACCAGCTTAGCGGGCGCCACCGAAAATGTATTTGATCTGGTTAATTCACGTAACCAGTTAGGTAACGAAGTAGAAGGTTATCGCCAAGCGATTACTGATCTTCGTAACCACGATGATTCGGGTGTTCAAAGTCGTATCGCCGAACTCGTCGAAGAACAAAAGGTCGCCAACGATAAAAACAAAGTACTGATGGATAAGTTACAACGCATCCGTACCAGCATGATTAAAGATTCCGCTGCCCTTGAGGTATTGGATGAAGAGTTAACCGAACACTCAGAAGCACGAAATGTGTGCGAAGCGAACCGAGATTTTGATCCGCAATCGGCGCAAGAAAAACGCGATTATTTGGATGAGAGTTGTGCTGGTGAACTTGAGCGTATTATTTTTGAAGCGGCTAAAAAAGCGCAAGCCGAATTGAGTCTTCACGAAAAGAAAAAGTATTCAGTACGTGACTCGGTTGCTAACTACAAAGCACGATTCCATGGCGGCGGTCGTAGTCATCAAGGATTAGACAAGATAGGTCCCGACTCAACACACGAAGAGTTAGAGCAATATGTTGATGAAACGCTACAGTCGTTAAAGGATTCTGAGTTAGCGGAGTACACTCAGAAAGCTGAACGTGCACGTTTGGAAGCAGAAACGGCGTTCCGTTCCGATTTTGTAGCGCATTTGAATGATCAGATTAATAAGATTAAAGATCTTATCCGTGAACTGAATAATCACTTGAAGAATCGCCCTTTCCATAAGGAAATGTATAGCTTTGAAATGTCACCAAACCCAGAATTAAAAGATATTCTTGAGTTGGTGGAGGCGTATACGCGATTAGATCAAGCTAATGTCGGCACGCTCTTTGATATTCAGCATGACGGTGATCGCCCTCACCATGATGCATTAGCAAAAATTCACGATGTACTTAAAGACGAAGGCGAAAGTAGCCTGTTACAGGATTACCGTAACTTCTATAACTTTGAGTTAGTGGTAAAAGACCTTAACGGGAATCGCAAAACGACGTTAACTCAGCGTATTAAAACGGGTTCCGGTGGTGAGCACCAAGTGCCTTTCTATGTGGCGATGGCGGCTGCTATGGGTGCTGCTTACCGTCTTAAAGAAGGGCCGGATGGTAAAGCGGTTGGTGGGATAAGCTTGGCAGTATTTGATGAGGCCTTTAATAAACTGGACTCAGAGAATACGCAGACATCGCTCGGCTTTATGACAGACTTGGGCTTGCAAACCATTATTGCGGCGCCAGATGAGAAGTACTCGTTGTTGTCATCTTGCATGGATACTATTATAAACGTTTGTCGTGATGGGCGAATAGTGGATATTGATGTTGAATTTCCAACAACGAAAGGGAAAGCGCTATTAAATTCGGATAACCCGCGTAAATTGATGGAAGAGGCGGGTATCGCAGAAGAGCTACTAGCCGACGTTTGATCGGTTGATTGAACGAAGAAAGAATTAGCCGGTTGTGCGTAAGCGCGCCACCGGCTTTTTTATATCTGGCGTAAATTGCACAATAGCTTTGTGACGATAAAACAGCGTAATACTGTTATCGGCTGTGGTTTGTACACTCCAGCTATGTTGTGAATCTAATAAACGTAGCAAGATGGCTTTCATGGGGGCGGCCTGCTTTGGTGAAGGCAGATAGATACAGTTCTTGTATTGTTGATAGCTAAGTAGGCGCTGTACAGTGGTTATATCCCAAGCGGCTGGCGCTTGTGTGATAGGGCTTACCTGTCCTATTAAGCTTGGGGCAATAACTTGTTTATCTTTTGCAAAGAATTTTCGAACTGTTAGATCAGTATGGCGCTGTAAGAAGCTATTATCACGCACGTTACTATTAAAGCGTAAACTGTCTAGGCCCTCAATCAACACCGACAGCTGCCAGTTACAGGATTTAATGAGACGCCATGCAGGTTCGACAGAACGGCGAGAGCCCAAGCTATACTTAGTCGCGCTTCGGCCATCTAGCTGTTCATTGTCGAGTAGCGTTAATTGCAAATAGGTACTCTGTAAGTCTATGAGGCATAAAGGATTTTTAATATAGGCGTACGACCGCTCCCTCCTAAAGAAGGATACCCAATCAGTACGTGTTTCTAATTGATTTAAAACCGGAATATGCATCATTATTACTTATTGGCTGAGAGGTCAGTATAAATTGAACAGGTGAAAGACGCATCATGAAACTGCTTAATCGTTCAGCCATTACATTATTAGCAAAAGCTCCCTTTGCTCAATGGATCGCTACATTGCCGGAAGGGGATGAGCTTAATCAACCTACGTCGTTAGAAGAGTTACGTCGTGAAGGTAATATTTACCTTATTAGTGAAGTTGAGCAAGAGTCTGATTTCATCAAGGTGTTATCGGTTCAATGGGATGATCTGTGGACAAATGAGCTTGCCGCATGGGATGAGTTTGAAGACTATTGGCCGGAAAATAGAAGCCTGAAAGGCTTTCAAGAGTGGTTTGATATCACTTATCAGGTGATGGCATTTGATGTTTCGCCAGAGCCTTTGTTAGTCGCTACATTAGATTAAATACGCTTTTTAATATTCCGATTGGTTAGGGAGAGGGTTGTGGAGTCAGTATCAACGGGTATGTCGTTTCACCCGCATAGGGATGCTTTATATGAAGAGATGCACTCGCGTCCTTTCCAAGTGATACCAAGCCCCGCACGTTTGACGCATATTGCCCTTATTTGTGATGAAGCTCAGAAACGAGAGCAATTTAATCATTTACGTCGCTTATTCGAGCTAATGGGGCAACAGCCACCAGAGCGCGATGAGATGTGTGTTCAGTACGACTTTGGGGGGTTTAGAGTTCGCTTAGAAAAGCACCTTGAGTTCATTGCCTATACTTTTGTGAATTTGGCGATACAGAACAATGATGATCCGTTTGATGTGACGGGTATTACCTCCTTACCTGCGGGGTGGCTAGATGAGCTACCAGGGCAGGTAATTTCAGCGGTTCATGTGTCAGTTAAAGATTCGTCTGAGGATGGCGATTATATGTTGCCTAAAGTACGCCGCTTCTTTGAAGGAATGCGGTTAATCGGTAGTAGCCCGCAGCAAGGCGACGCGCGTATTTGGACAACTTTCCGCTTACACAGTGATGGCTTTGGGCGGATGCTTATTTGTAATAAGCGGATGAGTGATAGCCAGTTAGGCCGCCTTACGCAGCGTTTGATGGAGATTGAGACCTACCGGCTTATGGCTTTGATCGGTTTGCCTAAAGCGCGTGAGTATTCACCTCAGTTGCGTGTAATGGATACGCAAATAGCTGATCTTACGCAGCGTTTGTCATCTGAAACGGGTGATTATGAGGCAGATATCCTAAAAGATCTAACGCGAATCGCGGCAAAAGTAGAAGACTATCGTGCAAAAACGACGTTCCGCTTTGCTGCATCGCAAGCTTATCACGAGCTGGTTATAAAGCGTTTGGAGGAGTTAAGAGAAGATGAGGTATCGGGCCATTTAACGATGACAGAGTTTATGACCCGCCGCTTGTCGCCAGCAATACGCACCTGTGATTCAGTAGGTCAGCGATTAGAAGATATGTCTCGCCGTATCGATCGGGTATCCGATATGATGCGTACGCGCATCGAATTATCGATTCAAGAGCAGAATCAGCAGTTACTGTCATCAATGGATCGACGTTCTAAAATCCAGTTAATGATGCAGCATACGGTAGAGGGGTTGTCCGTAGCGGCGATCAGCTACTACTCGATTGGCTTAATAAAGTTAATCATTGATGCGCTTTATGATAGTGGCTTAAGCTTCAATAAGCATCTGGTATTAGGGGTCGCTGTACCCGTTGTGGTGGGTGGTGTATGGTTAGCCACTCGACGCATCCACAAGCACTTTTTAGCACTAGCACGCGAACAACGTGATGCTGATTTAGCGGATGAAGAGCGAAGAAAGTCGATGTAAATCAAACGATAGTAAGTATAAGGGCGCTAAAATGAGTGTAGCTCAAGTTATTGAAGATAAATTACGTGCGAATTTGACAGTTCTTGAATTGGCGATCGAAAATGAAAGCCATATGCACTCAGGCCCAGCGACAGAAAGCCATTTCAAAGTGCGTTTGGTGTCTGATGATTTTGCAGGCAAGCGTCTGGTGCAACGACATCAGCTTATTTATAAAGTGCTAGCAGATGAAATGAAGAACCCTATCCATGCGCTCTCTATGTTGCTGTATACCCAGCAAGAATGGGCGAATAAAAACGGGTTTGTGATGCCGTCACCTCAATGCCTTGGTGGTTCGAAGTCGGATACCAGTGTTTAATCGGTTTTCTAGATAAGCTTATTTAATTTAATCTGTTTTACTTGTGATAGCGGTTACGACAATATGGCTCCGTCAATTGATGGGTGCATACGGAAACCGCTATATGAGCCGCTATACGAATAATGTTAAGAAGGGCTATTTGCACTGCTTAGTCCGCTACTGCAAGCCTGTTGGCTTCCTGCTATTGCCAATTATTACCCTGTCTGCGCTGTTTGTTGCCCGAATTGATGTCGTTACTCAGGCGGGCATTAGTGCTTTGCCGTTAGCCATCGTGCTCGGTATGGTGGCGGGGCATTTCGTTACCGATTTACCGACAGGAAAAGCGCTCGCGTGGGTGCGTTTTTGTCAGCAACGCTTGTTGCGTGCGGGTATTATTCTATTCGGTTTTTCGTTGACACTGCAGCAATTGATAGCGATTGGGTGGCAGGCGTTAGTGTTAGACATGTTAGTTGTGATAATCGTTCTTTTAGCGGGTATTTGGTTAGGGACAAAGGTTTTCAAGCTGCCAACTGATTTGGCTATTTTAACGTCAGCAGGGAGTGCAATCTGCGGAGCTGCAGCCATTCTTGCAACTGAGTCTATCCTTAAGCCGCGTCAGCAGCATGTGTCTATGGCAGTTGCGACCGTGGTGCTCTTTGGTACGCTAGCTATGTTCAGCTATCCGTTTATCTACCCTCTCACGGGAATGACCGAGCAGCAGTTTGGGGTGTTCATCGGCAGTACAGTCCACGAAGTAGCTCAAGCTGTAGCGGCTGGCGAAAGCATAGGCGAGAGTGCGCTCCAGTATGCAGTGGTGGTTAAATTAATTCGTGTAATGTTGCTAGCGCCTTTCATCGTGATTTTAAGTGTCTGTCTGCTGCGGCTCCGTGGTGATACTGAGCGTGGAGAAATAACTCTTCCTTGGTTTGTAGTAGGCTTTGTTGTAGCGGTCGCTGTAAATAGCAGTATGAATAGCTTGGGTGCGTTAGCGAGTGAGTCGGCAGCAATTTGGGTAGGAGGTATGCGTGAATCAGCTCATCTGGCTAGCCAGTTTATGCTCACGATAGCGATGGCGGCACTGGGTTATCAAACGCGATTATCGGCAATACGTGAGGCAGGCGTTAAGCCAATATTGCTAGCTGCATGTCTATTCCTCCTGTTGTTGGGCGGAGGTTTTATCCTGAATCAATGGCTGATTGAGTGATATGCTGAGTGGCTAGTGTTTGGGACATGGCCCTTTTGGAAAGGCCCGCTAAGCCGTTTTAGCGAGCCAGTAGGTGTGTTTTCGTTTGCCGTTTTATTGGCAGATGCTTTTGAATAGCTCAAAATACTCCGGAAAGGTTTTACGTGTGCACCCAGGATCATTGATGGTGACAGGCGTATCGCTGAGTGCAACTAAGGAGAAGCACATCGCCATACGGTGATCATCATAAGTGTCAATCGTGGCATGGATGATTTCTGCTGGCGGGGTAACTTCGATAAAATCATCACCTTCTACTACACTTGCGCCGACCTTACGTAGCTCTGTTGCCATCGCAGAGAGTCGGTCAGTTTCTTTAACACGCCAGTTATATATGTTGCGAATAGCGGTGGTACCTTCAGCAAAAAGTGCTGTCGTTGCTATCGTCATCGCTGCATCCGGGATGTGGTTCATATCCATATCTACAGCCTTAAGCGATCCGGTTCCTGTCACCTCAATATAGGTTGGGCCGTAGATAACATCTGCGCCCATCGCTTCCAATACTTCAGCAAAACGTTTGTCGCCTTGAACGCTGTCTGATCCAACGCCATAAACTCGGACGGTACCGCCCTTAATGGCACCAGCAGCAAGAAAGTAGGACGCAGAGGAGGCATCACCTTCGACCATAATTTCGCCAGGCGACTGGTATATTTGTCCTGATTTAATGATGAATTGTTGGTAGTTATCGTTTTTAACAGTTACGCCAAAAAGCTTCATTGTGTGAAGCGTAATATCAATATATGGCTTTGATACAAGTTCCCCGTCGACTTTGATTGTGAGATCACCGCTGGCCATCGGAGCAGCCATTAATAATGCAGTCAAGAACTGGCTGGATATGTTGCCCTTAATGCTGACTTCTCCACCTTTTAATCCATGTGAATGGATGCGTAAAGGAGGGAAACCTTCATCACCTAGGTAAGTGATGTCAGCACCTAATTGGCGTAAAGCATCAACTAAGTCGCCAATAGGGCGCTCGTACATACGTGGCTCACCAGTGAGTTCGTATAGGTCGTTGCCTAAGCACAATGCAGCACATAATGGTCGCATAGCCGTGCCTGCATTCCCTAGAAAGAGTGCTTTATTGGCGTTGCCTAGTGGGCCGCTAAGGCCCGTTAATGTACAGGTTTGTTTGTTATCTGATAACGAATACGTAACACCCATTTCGTTCAAGGCCGTCAGCATGTGGCGAACATCATCGCTATCTAGCAAGTTAGTAATACGTGTGGTGCCTTGTGCAAGGGCGGCTAGTAATAGGATGCGATTAGATAGGCTCTTGGAGCCAGGTATTTGTACTTCGCCAGCAACTGCGTTGATAGGCCGTAGGGTCAAGCTATCCATGGTGGTACTCTTTATTCGTGTTTTTATCAGGGGGATATAAGCTACCTTGTGTAGCCGTTTAGGTCGAGTATATTGGATAAAAAATGGATCAATTATTTGGTTTGCACCCGCTATTCATAAATAAGTCATAAAAAGTCGAGTTAACTGGTCTGTCATTCAATGCCTTAGCTAGTGTGATTGATATTTGTTGATGAGCATCAATGTTTCAATTATGTATTAGGTGGATACTTACCCTATCTGCTTTTATTGTAATTAAGGATGTATAAATGGGTATTGAACACCACGATTTAGTACATGAATTACCTGAGTTTCGTGATGAAATTCATGCGCTTAAAACGACTAATGCACACTTTTCAAAATTATTTGATGAGTATCATGACGTTACGAAAAAAGTAGAACTGATGGAGGCTGAGGTGAAGCCAGCATCAACGCAAACAGAAGAAAGTTTGAAGCTGAAGCGTCTTCAGTTAAAAGACAGCTTATATGCCATGTTAAAAGCTAAAAAGTCCGATTAAATACGAGTTATAGCCGCGCTGGGTGTCTTCGTTAATATCGATCAGCAGTTGGTGAATGATTACATAAAAAAACACTCGCTTTGGCGGGTGTTTTTGTTTGGTTTATCACTCTCTAGCAGTATGCTTATGCCTCCTGTTGTCTGATTGTGGAAGTGCCCTTGTTTCAGTTTGATTGGTCTTATATAACTAAAATTGCGTTTACTCATAAAAAGTCGCTAATAATTGCCAATCTAGTGGCTGTGCTAGCGGCTTGCGCGTCAGTCCCTTTGCCTTTATTAATGCCTCTATTGGTCGATGAAGTGCTACTCGATCAGCCGGGTGCTATGACGCGTTTTTTGAATCAGTTTTTCCCTGTTGAGTGGCATAGTCCCTCCCTTTATATTTTGGCAATATTGCTGTGTACCGTCGTATTACGTGTCATGGCTTTGGTGCTAAATGTATGGCAATCCCGCCAATTTACTTTGATTTCGAAAGATATTATCTATCGGATGCGGGCGCTTTTGTTAGGGCGGCTTGGTAATGTATCCATGTCTGAGTACGAGACATTAGGTAGCGGTGCTATTAGCTCACATTTTGTAACCGACTTGGATACGGTGGATCGTTTTGTTGGGACATCCGTTAGTCGTTTAATCGTTGCAAGCTTGTCAATATTGGGCACGGCCATCATTTTATTTTGGATGCATTGGCAGCTTGCCTTATTTATCATGTTTTTAAATCCGGCCGTTATTTACTTTACTACGGTTATCGGAAAGCGTGTGAAAGAGCTAAAGAAGCGAGAAAATAAAGCTTATGAAATTTTTCAAGGAGCACTTACAGAGACGCTGGATGCGATTCAGCAAGTAAGGTCTGCTAATCGTGAAAGCTATTACTTAGGCCACTTAACAGCTCTCGCTCGTGAGGTGAGGGATCAATCTTCAGAATTTGAATGGCGAAGTGAAGCGGCAGGACGTTTTAGTTTTCTTGTCTTCCTTATAGGCTTCGATATTTTCAGAGCCATTACCATGATGATGGTAGTGTTTTCTAACTTATCGATTGGTGAAATGATGGCTGTGTTTGGTTACCTGTGGTTCATGATGGGGCCGGTACAGGAGGTCTTGAGTATGCAGTATGCCTTTTACGGCGCTAAAGCGGCGCTCGTACGCCTGAATCGCTTATTGGATTTAAAGCAAGAGCCTGATTATCCGATGTTACGAAACCCTTTCGAGGGGCAGAATAGCGTGAGTGTGAGCTTGGAAAATATTCACTTTCGATACAACGAAGAAAATGAAGTGTTAAAAGGTATTAGTTTAGAAATAGCCGCAGGACAAAAAATTGCTCTGGTCGGTGTTAGTGGAGGGGGAAAGTCAACACTGATTCAAGTGTTGTTGGGGCTTTATCCTGCTCAGCAGGGCGAAGTTCGTTTTGATGAGGTGCCTATTAATCAGATAGGCTTGTCTGTTGTGCGCGCTAACGTCGCTACTGTGTTGCAGCAGCCGGCTTTATTTAATGGTACGGTGCGTACTAACTTATGTATGGGCCGTGGGTTCGGTGATGATGAGTTGTGGGCTGCGCTTGGAGTGGCTCAGTTAAGTAGTTTCATTCATGGGTTGGAAGAGGGGTTAGACGCCAAGGTGGGTAGGCAGGGCATTCGCTTATCCGGTGGGCAGCGTCAACGGATAGCTATTGCTCGTATGGTGTTGTCGAATCCTAAGGTAGTTGTTTTGGATGAGGCGACATCTGCGCTCGATACAGAAACCGAATATGCAGTGCACAAGGCGTTGCAGCGTTTCTTGGAAGGGCGTACTACGATTATTATCGCGCACCGGTTAAGTGCCGTGAAGCAGGCAGATCGAGTCTATGTTTTTGAGGATGGAAGAATAGCAGAAGAAGGTCACCATGAGGCGCTTATTGAGCAAGATGGCCTTTATGCGCGTTTATATGGCTCACTTGCTAGTTAAATAGAATTATTACGTTCAGTTTATGTCATAAACTCTATGGCATAGTATTTAACGCTCAGATTTTTGGATAGAGAGATGATAATGATTAAGAGTGGTGTGTTAGGGGTTGTGGTTATTACGTCGGCCTTGTTGGTGGGTTGTGCTAATCCAAGCTTAACGGGAACAACTTACAGCCAAAAGGATGCGCGTCAAGTTCAGCAAGTGCGATACGGAACCGTAATTTCGGTTACACCCGTTGTTATTGAAGGGCGTCAAAACGGTATCGTTGGTGGGGGAGCTGGTACCGTTGTTGGTGCACTTGCTGGTAGTACTGTCGGTGGCGGTAAGGGTAGTAGTATAGCCGCTGTTTTAGGCGCAGTAGCGGGTGGTGTTTTGGGATCAAAGCTCGAAGAGAATGCGACACGTAAGCAGGGGCAGGAAGTAACTCTGCGCATGGCTGATGGTGAAGAAATATCAGTTGTACAAGAAGTTGAAAATCAGCAGTTCTTCCGTGTTGGTGATCAAATCCGCATGCTGCAACGTGGCGGAACGACTCGTATTACTTATTAAAAATGCGTTTATATCGTCTGGCTTAGGGGTATTAAAAAAGGCTGCATGTGCAGCCTTTTTAGTATATCACCTAGGTCTCAGCTTATTCTGCTGAACGAGGTTTGCGAGGTTTGCGAGGTTTGTCTTTGCTATCTCGATCTTTAGGGCGGCTAGGCTTTTCACCAGATTCTGTTCCTGCGCCGTCAACTGACTTTGCATTCAATCGTTGGCCGCAAACAACAGTTCGTTTAAGTACTTCGACCGTTTCTTTTGGTAGGCCTGCTGGTAAATCAACGAAGGTTGCTTTGTCACGGATATCGATATGACCAATAAACTTGCTCTCGATATCAGCTTCATTAGCGATGGCGCCAACGATGTTACCTGGTTTAACACCATGTTCGCGTCCAACCGATAAACAGTAACGCTGCATATTTTCGTCGGAGCCGCCAGTGCGCTTAGGTCGACGCTCTTTTCGTTCGCCGCGCTCTCCACGTTCGCGAGGAGGGCGATCTTCAAATCCTTTAGGGCCACGTAATTCGCGTTCACTTAGTAGCAAAGGCGTTTTACCTTGCAATAATGACGCGAGAGCTGCCGCTATAAATAGAGGGTCAGTATCGTGTTCTGTCTGATATTTAGATAGTAGATCTACATATTGAGATAGGTCTTGGCTATCCAGTGTATCGCTGATTTGTTGTTTGAAGCGATCAACACGTTTAGTGTTGATATCGGCTGTAGATGGAAGTTCCATCGGCTCAATCTTTTGACGAGTAGCCTGTTCAATCATTCGCAACATGCGCTGCTCGCGCGGGGAAACGAATAATATTGCTTCACCTTCGCGACCAGCGCGACCAGTACGACCAATACGGTGAACATAAGATTCTGTATCGTATGGGATGTCGTAGTTTAATACGTGACTAATGCGTTCTACGTCTAGACCACGAGCTACAACATCAGTTGCAACAACAATATCAAGCTTGCCTTGGCGTAAGCGCTCAACAGTACGTTCACGAAGCTGCTGAGTTACATCACCATTAAGTGGCTCACATGAATAACCGCGAGCGGTCAGCTTTTCAGCGAGCTCAACAGTTGCGGATTTTGTGCGAACGAAAATCAACATGGCATCGAATTGCTGCATTTCTAGAATACGTGTTAATGCATCTAGTTTGTGCAGACCGCTAACGCGCCAGTATTTCTGTGTAATCGTTGTTGCTGTTGTGGTTTTGCTAGCAATCTTGATTTCTTCAGGTGATTTCAAGTGTTGAAGTGCTAAACGACGGATCGCTTGCGGCATGGTTGCCGAGAAAAGAGCGATTTGACGTGTAGGTGGAGTGTGTTCAAGAATCCAATCTACATCATCAATAAAGCCCATGCGAAGCATTTCATCGGCTTCGTCTAAAACGAGGGCTTGCAAATCACTGAGTACTAAAGAGCCGCGACGGATATGATCCATTATACGACCAGGAGTACCAACCACAACCTGAACACCGCGGCGCAATTGACGCAGTTGTCCATCGTAGGCTGAACCACCGTAAATAGGTAAAACATGAAAATCAGGCATATGACGAGCATATGTCTGGAACGCTTCGGCTACTTGAATTGCAAGCTCTCGTGTAGGCGCTAAAACTAGCAATTGAGGCACTTTCTTCGTCGTGTCAATGCGTGACAATAAAGGGAGTGCAAACGCTGCTGTCTTACCGGTACCCGTTTGGGCTTGTCCTAGTAAGTCTTTACCTTCCAGTAGATGCGGAATGCTCGCCGCCTGTATAGGGGAAGGTGTTTCGTAGCCGATCTCTTGTAATGATTTTAACAAAGGAGCAGCCAGGCCCAGTTCTGAAAAAGCGGGCAGGTTGTCTGATGACATCTAATAAACCTGTAAATCGTGGTTGAATGTACCAACCTGGATGGGATAAATATGAATAGCGCTACAGTATAGAAGATGAAGTGCTTTTAGTACAGGCTAATTCCTAGCGTTTTGCAGAGAATCCAGCCATTTGTCGCTCTTTTCGGGCGAAATGTCTGGTAAGGGTCGGGTTAGTATTTGATTAATTATCATGTTGGTGGTGGTATTTTTGATGGATGATTCAACGAAAATAGTGGCAGTTTCGTTTGTTTTTGTTTTGTACTCTAGGTGGACGAACTCATGTAGCTGGGTAGCGTTCGCAGTGCTTTCTCGCTTGCCAAATGCATTCCATAACCATATTTTGCAATTATAGATAGGGTGTTGGACATCTTTTGCAAATAGCTGGTTGCTAGGTTGGGAGCTTTTATTGTTTTGGGTGAGTGTTAGGGGTAGATCATTAGAGGCAGGCTCGCTCTCGGAGAGTAGGTCAGGCGAAAAATGGGCTTCAAACATTGGTGTGTTACTCCTGACTTAGGTGGCCAAGAGCTGACGCCGAAATCCCCGTATGGTTGCCATTAGAAAACGGCCGCATCGTAAAGTGGGTTTACCACCTTGCCCGGGTAGGCAGGTTGGTGAGGGCGTCAGCCCTTCTCTTGATGTTTTATAAATGTAACAGGGCTATTGCGATTGGGCAATGCTTTCGGTTAGGCGGTCACCCATAGTATATCGGCATCATCTTGGCTGATTGATATGACGGCGTGGCCCATTTCGCAATCATAGTAGGCGCTATCGCCAGCGGAAAGTTGCACGGGTTCATAAAATTCCGAATAAAAAACAATTTCCCCTTTGATAACATAAAGTAGCTCTTCACCTTCATGTCTTACCCACTCACTAAATTCGGCAAAGTCGCGTGCCCTAACGGTTGTTTTGTAAGGGAGCATCTTCTTGGTGGTGAGCTGGTTGGCTAGCAGTTCGTGTTCATAGGTGGATGTGGGGTGAGGCTTTCCTTCCCCTGCACGCGTGATATCTCGTCTGCCACTAGCGCCTGATGAGCGTGACGGTTGTGTGAAAAGTTGGGGTATGTCAATACCTAGTCCTTTGACGAGTTTATTCACCGCGCTAAAGGTTGGTGATATTTGTTCGTTTTCAATTTTTGAAAGTGTCGAGCGCGCAAGTCCAGTCAGTTTACTAGCTTCTTCAAGAGTCAGGCTCTGGCTAAGTCGGATTTCTCTTACGCGTTTGCCTAGCTGTAAAGGTTCTACTGATTTGTCGTGTTCATTCGATTTCGATACTTCAAAGGCGGGGTTCGTGTGTTGTGAGTTCGTTGTTGTGTTGGGATCTTCGGTCATCCGGTATGCCTTTTCGCGGAAAAATAAACACATAGCTTAAATATGAGGTGGCAACCTTTGTTGCCAAGCTTAAAATAATAAACGATATCAGTGTCTGTTTCCTATCGGAAATATACTGTTCTATTCGGTATTATAAGAAATTATGTTTGTGGCTTATTTCGTTTGTGAGCTGGAGCTATGCTGATGCCTGATTTCCCACTTCTTTTTATGTGGTACATCGCATGATCGGCACGAATTAAAAATTGATCGGCGGCTTCTTCGTATTGATCATAAATTGCAATGCCTATGCTGGCGCTGATGTAATAATCGCCGGAGAGTAGTTTGAAAGGTGTTTTGAAGTTCAGTAGGATTTTTCGTGCTAAATGATGTGCGCCTGCTCGGTCTGTTGATGAAAGCAATATAACGAACTCGTCTCCACCGAGTCTTGCGAAAATGTCGCTCTCTCTCAATATCATACGGGTTCGCTTTGCAAAGCGAATGAGTACTTGGTCGCCTGATGAGTGGCCGTGTGTATCATTTATTTCTTTGAACCCATCTAAGTCAATATAGAGTAGGGCGGGTGTTTGTTTGTTACGGCGAGCGAGTTTCACTAGGGCGTCAAGCTTGTTTGTAAGTGCGGATCGGTTTGCTAGGCCTGTTAAAGGATCGTGGTTAGCAAGGTGCTTGAGTTGTCCTTCGGTATAAATGCGGTTGCGGATTTCTTGTTTAAGTTTTCGATTGAGTGATATTAAATAAAAACTAAAAAGGGTTAGTAGTAAGATTAATGCTACCAGTGGGTAGATAACGGGAAGCCAATTGCTCCAGGTTATGGATTCTTTGGGGTTGTAGATGAAGTCGTCAATTGGTCGCCGTTGGCTTACAAGGCCGTATTCAAGTAACGTATCTCGCATGATCTCCCAGCGTTTTGGGTTCATATGCCCGACATCAAACAAGTCCGGCATGATTAGTTCTCGTGCTAAGTTGAGCTCATAGCGAAGGTGGCCTATCTCTTTTTGAGTATCGTAGTTCTTGTGTAGGATAGTGATTGATTCTTCGGGGTGGTTCAGGGCATAACGCCAGCCTTCGAGGCTTGCAGATATGAATCTATCAACTAGTTCGGGTGATTGCTGGGTTAAAGTCGGGTTTGTAATTAGAATGTCGCTATAAAAATCAATACCATACTGTTTTGGGCTTATGATATTGAATGGGATTTCAAGTTTCTGTAAGTAATAGGGTTCGTTTGAAATGTAGGCACTGAAAGCATCAACTTTATCCGTTATAAGATCGCTTAAGTCTGTACTAGTAGCTATCAGGTTTATTTCATCAAGTGAAATTCCTTGCTTTAAAAGCAGTAGAATTAGTTCAGGGTCTTGCTCGGCAGGAAATGCCATGACTTTTCTGCCTAAGAGGTCAGAGGGTTGTCTGATGCCTGAGCTGGCTTTTGCTAGGAAAATGCTAGGAGAGTGTTGGTAAATAGCAGCAAGGCTAATAATAGGTTCGCCTTCAATGTAGGCTGTAAATGCATTGCTATTGTCTACAGCAAAGTCGGCATGGCCTGCTTTAACTTCTTGCCAGGGGATGATGCCTGCACCACCAGCTTTTATTGTTACATCTAGGCCAAGTGACTGGTAGAAGCCTTTTTCCTTTGCGATATAATATCCGATAAATTGCGCTTGGTGGTGCCAGCGCAACTGTAAAGTGATTTCTTGGCTAGCCGCAGATGACTGCGTTGTGAAGCATAAGAAACATAATAAACATATAATAGTAAACCGCTTTGTCACTTGCCATTCCTTTGGACAAAAGTGCAATCTCAAGAGGGGTAATATGACGCCTCTATAAATACAAACCCTTATTGCTGATATACTTTACCAGTTGCGAAGCGACTAGAGAATCAAAAATATCATTGCTTTAAAAGGATTGTAAATCAATAAAGAGGCTGACGTATGAAAGAAGGGGTGTTCGGTGTAGGTAAGAAAATGGTCGGAGCAGCAGGAATCGAACCTGCGACCCTCTGCTCCCAAAGCAGATGCGCTACCAGGCTGCGCTATGCTCCGACACATTTCAGGTTTGGCTCCTCGAGCTGGACTCGAACCAGCGACCAATAGATTAACAGTCTACTGCTCTACCAACTGAGCTATCGAGGAACAGTTGCTCAACCTGATGGGCGCGTATATTAGTGATGGGGCGGTCAGCCGTCAAGCTTATTTTTCAAAAAGATTAAGAAAAAACTCTTTATTTTTAATAACCTTAAGTCAGTGGTGGGTGGGTTCTTATATTTCTGCCGAACTTATGTTGCAATGGGCCGTCATCTCGTCTTTTAACGATAGTCTTGGTTTATGCGAGTTGATTGGTTCATCAATGCATTTCGTAGGCAGGTGATTGGTGGGGCTATTTAATTTTATAGAGTAGCAAGATGACGCGTATTGTAGGTAAAGAGTTATCACTGGATAGCTCCATTGAAAAAATGTCCCGACTGTTAAGGGATCATGGCTTTGATCTTGAGCAATCTAATTGGTTAAACGCTATTCCAAACGTGTGGTCAGTTCAGTTGGAAGACAAAGAGTGCCCTCTATTATGTACAGTGGGTAAAGGTGTCTCTAAAAAAGCGGCGCTAGCGAGTGCGTTAGGTGGGTTTTTAGAGCGTGTTAGTTGCAACTCTTTCTTTGCCAGCTTTTACTTTGGTTCAACTCAGTCAAAAGCATCGTTTGTTCATTACCCAAATGAGCGTTGGTTTCCTATTGAGGGTGATAGTATTCCTGAAGGGCTGCTGGATGATGCAACGTTAAGTCATTACAACATGGATGATGAGTTGAAGGCTCGAATGCTGGTCGATTTCAATTCAGCGAATAATGATAGAGGCATTTGCGCGTTACCATTTATGCATCAGAGCACAGGGTGCGAAGTCTGGTTCCCGGTTAGCATTATTGGTGGTTTGTATATTAATCATGGTACGGCGACTGGATGTAGTTCGTTTGAGGCAAGGGTTCAGGCATTATCGGAAATTTTCGAGCACCATATAAAGAATACAATATTGTCTTCAGGTATTAGTTTGCCTAGAGTGCCAGAATCAATAGTGGCCCAATACCCCATTATTGAAGAGACGCTAGAGGTGTTACGTGCTCATGGCTATCTAGTTTATATCTTGGATGCTTCTCTCGGCGGAAAATTCCCACTTGTTAATGTGACACTTTTTAATTCAGAGGATGGGGGGTGTTTTTCATCTTTTGGTGCTCATCCAAAGTTTGAGGTTGCGCTGCAGCGCGCGGTCACGGAGCTGCTTCATGGTCGTGCGTTAGATTCCCTCGGAGCCTTCTTGGAGCCTGTGTTCGATCTTAGGCTGGTAGCCGATCAGCGTAATATAGAGTCGCATTTCACAGACTCCAGTGGTTTGGTTTCATGGGATCTTTTTTCTAATGATCCTGATTATCAGTTTGCGGAGTGGAATGTAGACGGAGATAGTGAAGCTGAGTTCTATCATCTTTGCCATTTAATTCATCGAGTAGATATGGATATTTATATATCTGATTATGAATATATGGGTATCTATGCATGTCGCATTATTGTTCCTGGCATGTCAGATATTTTTCCCGTAGAGCTGTTGGTACGCAATAACAAAAATGGATTGGCTGAGCAGCGAGATGTATTCGGGCGGATGGCATTAGCACATGATGATGAGTTAGAAAGCTTGCTCCGTGTTATTGAGGAAGCAGATATAGAGGGGGGTAAGTTTGTAGCTGATCTTCTGGGTTTCGCTCCTGATGTTGATAGTCGCTATATCGACCTTTCTATTTCAGAGCTTAAGTGTCTGTTGTATATGCGTCTGGGTTTAAATGAGGCTGCAGCTAAAGAAAATGAGTGGTTGGTTTTGTCGGGATTTCTTGCGCCTGCGCGACTGAAACAACAGCGCTGTTTAGGTCAACTGCTTAGGTTGTCTTTCCAGGATGGGGTGTGCTTTGGGGAAATAAAAAGTGTGTTGGTAGATCTTTATGGTGAAGAGTTGGTTTTGCTTTGTCAGGAGATGCTGCAAGGGCGCCGAATTTTTGATGATTTTCAGCCGATTGACTCGGATTTGGTTTGCTTTAAACGTCATTCCTCTCTGCTGGCTGCCTATAAGCGATTAGGGCGGTTTAAATAGGCGCGTTAGTTTTCTCGATTCTGGATTCTTCTTGAGTCTGTTCTTTGTGGAGGGGCGGTTCTCCTCCTTTATTTTTTCACTGTGAATTGTCTCCCTTCTTTAAAGCATTACTATACTGTCCCTCGGTACAATTACATTAGCTGTTGCATCTCTGTATTTTCTGTGGCAATGGTCTATAAAAGTTTTATGAGGAAATAGCATGGCTTCTGCTGTCGGTACGGTTACTTTCATTTCTGGGTTGGTTTATGCAGTCAAATCTGATGGCTCAGAGCGCCTCCTAGCATTAGGAGATGAAGTTTTCGCAGATGAGCTAATAAGAACGTCGCCTGATGCGTCTATTGAACTCTACATGGCGAACGGTCAAGAGGTCGTGTTAGGTGGGGGGCAGAGCTGGCTTATTTCTACTGAAACGTACACTGATGCCGCTGATTACCCGATAGAAGATGCTGTTGCTGATGAGGATTTGGCAGCAGTTGATGCTATCCAACAAGCCATCTTGGCGGGTGAAGACCCAACTCAAGTTGCTGAAGAAACAGCCGCCGGTGCTCCTGGTGCGGGCGGGCAAGGCGATGATGGCGTTCGCTTTGAAATGCTATCTCGTACCGCATTAGAAGAAGATCCAGAAGCCGGCTACGAAACGATAGGTCAAGTACGCGAAACAAATGACGTCGTACGAGAGCCAGGTGTCGATGTTGCGAGTGCCCCAGTCGTTGTGGCGCAATTGTCTATTAACGATGTAACCGTTAACGAAGATGCTGGTTCATTAGTGTTTACTGTTAGCTTAAATTTCGCTGTTGATACTGATGTTGTCTTTAACTATGCATCAGCAAACAATGCCAGTGCCGAGGATGGTGTTGATTACACGCCTGTCAATGGAACAGTTGTTATCCCTGCGGGTGAAACAAGCGCCACCATTGCCGTACCAATCACTGATGATAATTTGGCAGAGCAGCCTGAAACTTTCTTGCTTGATATTACAGAAGTTGTATCTGGTAATGCGGTTGTTGCTGATGGCGAAGGTGTCGGTACTATTATAGATGAGCCTGAATCCGGCCTAGAGGATACTGTTCTAATTAGTATTTCAGGTGATGCTGATGTAGTTGAAGGTGGTGATGCTAGCTATACGGTCAGTGTCAGTGAAGCACCCGTCCAAGATCTTACCGTTGATATAATTTACAGTTATATCAGTGCTGATGGCGGCGATATTGTTGAAGGAGTGACTCAAGTAACAATCCCTGCGGGTGCTACTAGTGCAAGCTTTACTGTTGCCGTAGTTAACGATGCGTATGCAGAAGGTGCGGAAGGTTTTGTTGTTAGTATTAACAACCCTACTTCAGGTGGGTTTGAAGCATCTATCGTGGACCCCGCGGCGACTAGTGTTACAACCACAATTACTGATGCTAATGTCCCTACTGATTTAACGACCACCACGGTCACGCTGGAGAGCACGCCAAGCGTTGAAGAAGGCGGCGACATCACCGTCACAGCGACCGTGGATAACGCCCCAGAAGACACGCCATTAGTGATCACCCTCAATAACGGCGAAGAGATCATCATCCCTGTGGGTCAGACCACCGGTGAA